>JAEEGG010005721.1_pt1 | contig 29338 bp, 25 predicted proteins | sample 9134161 | NCBI WGS metagenome assembly JAEEGG01 (sample SAMN16246543, study PRJNA631951) | gut metagenome | biome: gut microbiome; feature: rumen; material: CR-attached | host: Bos | place: Iran: Karaj | collected 2018-10
TAGCCCTCATCCTCCAGCGGGCCATGATTCTGCTGCCACTTCATAAACGTGTAGAATACGAAAGTAATCAGCATTCCCAACGCCATCACGATATACATCTGCACGTCCACCGATGCCCCCAGCTTCCACGACGCGACACAGGCCAGCACCACGCCCAGATTCTCCGTCAGGATAAACAGCGCTGCCCCTAAATGCGAGAATCCCATGTCGATAAACAGATGGTGCAGATGCGTCTTGTCCGGCTTAAACGGCGACTTGCCCCGCAGGATCCGCATCGTCATCACCCTCAGCGTATCAAACAGCGGCACACACAGCACTGCCGCCACAAAAGCGGTCAGGCTCAGTCCCTGCTGGTCCAGCTTGTCACACGACTGTGTCGAGCTCAGTGCAAAGAACGTACACACCGTCATAAACATGCCTAACATCAGCGTGCCGCCGTCACCGATAAACATCCTCGACTTCTGGCCGAACACGTTATGCATGAAAAACGGCAACAGCGCCCCGATCACGATCAGCGTCAGACACGTCATCGTCGGGCTCCACACCGTCCAGTAGCACAGTCCGAAGAACGTACACGCCATCATGCCATACCCGCTCGAGTAGCCGTCCACGCCGTCAATCAGGTTCACGGCATTGATGATGCCCACGCCCGCTACCACCGAAAACGGTATCGCCACCCAGTCGTCCAGCTCGTCGATGCCCCACAGGCCGTGGAGATCGTCGATATAGACGCCCGTCAGCCCGATGAATGCCGACACGAGTCCTATTTCGATAGCAAACCTCAACCGTGCCGAGATGTTCTTCCGGTCGTCCCACACACCGATCCCCAGCATGATGGTCATGCCGATAAGACCGTTCACCATCACCCAGTTCCACATAAACGCAGCGAGCACCAGCCAGCCGACCAGGATGCCCGAGTACACCACGACGCCTCCGAACACCGGCACCGGCACGCGCTGCAGCTTCCTGGCGTTGGGATTGTCCACGATCCCGTGCTCCTTGGCGAAATTCAGGGCAAACGGGAACACCGTCATCGATGTCACCATCGCCACCATCATCACCAGTATGCCTATCATCCAGTTCTCCATAAGCCCTACTTGATACTCATACTGTGCTTGGCAATCACAATCTGCGACCAGCGCTCATACCCGGCATCCCCGATGGACGCATTCATCTCAAACCTGTAGTAAGTCTTCACCGTATGCGCCACCTTCCTCAGGCTCTGCCGCAGGTCATTGATATGGTTCCGCCTCAGCAGCGCCACCGGCATTTCCATCTCCTCCGAATACGACATATACGGATCCGTCACCATCGTCGTATAGTAAGCCGACAAGCCATAGGCCAGGTACACCCCGGCCATGGCATCATAATAGAGAAACACGCTCTTTCCGTCATTTCCGTGTTCTTCCAATGAAATCACATTCTTGTCCATATCTACAATTTATTTGTGGATCAAATTATGGTAATTATGCGTATTCGTTTCCCTCCTTAATCCACAATTATTTGTGGATCAAATTATGGTAATTATACAAATTCGTTTCCCTCAATCTGTCTTAATGAATTATCCTTTGCGTCTTTGTGTCTCTGTGTTCCATTAATCACCCCGACCGCTATTACTCCTCCGATCAGTGCGCCCATCGCATTATTGAACAAGTCATTGACATCAAACACGCCCCTGTGCCAGATCAGCTGGGAGAACTCTATCGTCAGACTGACCAACAATCCCACGAGCAAAGCTTTCGTCAACCTGTGTTTTTCGAGAAGCAGCCCGACTAACAGCCCCACAGGGATAAAGCAGACAATATTCAGAATAAGGTCTTTGTAACCCTCGGGACCTGGTTCAAAAATATCCTTGAACAAATATAGCCGAATGGTACACTTGTCTGAAGACTCACGAAAAAGCACAGCCAATGAGAAAAAGACGGCAACATACGCTATCAGCAATAGTAAGACAATATGCTTCCTTCTCATATCAAGCTCGGGCTCCTGCTATCCCCCAGCCATTCATGGCAAGCCTTCATCTGTTTCTCAAAATCCAGTTCCTGCTTGCTCAGGGTGATACAGCGGGCAGACATGGACTCATAGGCTGCGGGAGACATATCCCGCAGTTTCTTGATGTTTTCTGTCAAGGCAGCATAGTCACCGGGAGTAGATGTATAGCCTACTTCATGCGATGAAATGAATTGCGCACCCTCACCGCCACCGCAGAAGAGTATTGGCAGTCCCTGTGGCAGTATATCAAACACCTTCGAGGGGAATGCGCCTCGTATGCGAGTGGCCAGTGGCACGATGCTGGCGTCCATGGATGACAACCGTCCAGCTATCTCTTCTTTCGGGACGAAACCATGTGCAGTCACGCCACCATCAGGATGCTCTTTACACCACGAAACAATCTCATCATACTGTTTGCCACCGCCAAAGATATGGAACTCCACGCCTAACTCTTTCCACGGCACGTTCTTCACGATGCCTGCGACATCCTGAGCCACGCCTAACATGCCGCTGAATACCATTTTCAACACGGTTCCCTTCGACTTATGGTCGCAGTCCATCTGATATGTCTGCAGGTTCCGATACAAAAACAGCCGCTTATCCTCCTGCCACATCTTCGATCCTAACACCTCTTCTGAGTCCGGATCCAAATTCGTGAAATTCGTATAATTCGTTGTCGAGAAAGAGCTTTCTGCGGCTATCTTCGCTGCCACGTGATTAAGAATTTCTTCTGATTGCCCCAGCACCCCGTCAGCCTTCCGATACAGATACTTCTCCAGTTTTTCCATAAACCTGTAGCTCCGGCATTCTCGGGTGATAGCCCCCATGTCCACCGCCGTCAGCGGCCAGATGTCACTCACATTCAGCACGCACTTCTTACCATACAGGCCCTTGAACAGACGCATGGCGCTTGCCGCCACCACCAATGTCGGTGTCTGGATAATCACGCAGTCATAGCCCTTGATCCGTCGGTACTTAAAGGCAAACAGCCATATCATCACAGCAAAGCTGAACATGTTCAGCACCCGTGCCACAGCGTTCCTACTCACCGTCGCGTAGATCCAATAGCGGAACACATTCACGCCATTACGCACTTCATGCTTCGACACACATCCCCGATATCCGTCAAAGATCTCGCCTTTCGGATAGTTCGGCAGACTTGTCAGCACATCCACCTCACAGCCTTGTCGCTTCAGCCCTTCGGCCATATTGGCCAGACGCGAGGGCGCTGCCCCAACCTCTGGCCAATATCTCTCTGCTACCAATAAAACTCTCATTATTCGTGTAATTCGTAAAATTCGTTTATGAAAAAGTATATCTCAGTTTCCCATTGAAGTGTATCGCCATTACCTTACATGGCCTGAAGCGATTATATTCAGTTGAAAATCTTTCCTCCTTGATTTCTATACTCGTAGCTCCCTCTACCGCGATACGTTTCTCATCAGCACCCTCTGCTAAATGGATATAGCTCACTGCCTCTCCGTCATACCAGTCCTCCACGACAAACGCCTCCTCCTTCATCTCAAGCCTTCTCCTGCACGTCTTTCCGTACCCATCATGCACCGCCTCAATTATCCATTGTCCATTGTCCATTATCAATTGAGTCGTCGCCCTTCGACCGACTCGGAATCCGCCCCATACTTCTGAGCTATTTTGAGAGTCCACCACCACACAATTATGCGCCATGGTTCCCCGCTCATACTGCCGTCTTTCCGTCTTGTTATACGTCGAGATGCCCGTATCCACCACGAAAGGCCGACCGTCTATACGAAGTTCGAAGTTAAACGTATCAGCATGCGTATGTCCCGGCTGATACGTTGCCGTGATATTGCCGACATCCACGAAAGCCTCCATCCGGGCGTTATTCATCTTCCGATATCCCGAAGCACCAATCACCGTCGCCCCATTCTCGATACCCAGTCTCTGGGCATAACCGATAATATCCTTTGGCTTTGGCGCTATTCCCTCAGCTGCATCATTGAAAAATGGGAATGAGCCGTCTTTATAGCACATACTTTTCAGCCATCCCACCATTCTTTTAGCATATTCCCTCAATTCTACGCTGTTCACAGCACAGCGCTCACCGATATTGATACAATCCAAGAGTCTGTCCAGCAGTATGCAGTGATACATCACACTCTGCTCATAGTGTCCTCCATCAGGCAGCACCTGCTCTTCCAACTGGCCTGACAATAGTTTCTTCGACTTCTTCAATAGCCGTTTGTCACCAAAGTACGCCGCTCCTATATACAGCGCGTACGCATCCTCCAGCAGATGATTCGCCAGCAGATGATACTCCAGTCTCCTCTCCAGCAACCTCACCTGCGAATACAGAGAGTCCCTTCTCTCCTTCGTAGCGCACTCCGGCCACCTCATCAGCACCTTCACCCAGTTAATGCTCCTCAGTGCAATCGGATAAGGGTCGAGTCCTATCCTATTCTGTGGCAGTTCCCCAATAAACCTGTCTATCCAGTAGCAACAGTCCTCCTTGCTGATTCTCTCCTGGTTCAGCCAGTCCATATAGTTCTGGTTGTATGCCCACAGCATCCCGTTCTCCGTGAAGTTCCACCCTGCGAACTCATGCTTTAGATTCAGAAAGGTGAAGACCTTCCCCTCTATGCATGTCCATCTCGCTATCGGCTCAGTCTTGAAGCCAGCAGGTCTCTCACCGACGAGTGGAGCCTCCATTGCCACGTACTTATGTTTGTGAAGACGATATAGTATTTGGTGAACCACCTGCGTTATTTTCAGATGCCTCACCGTCCTGATAATTAATCCGATATTCATTGATGATAATTTGTGGTAAATTTGTGGAAATTAGTTGTACTAATTTTCTCAGCGGAGAAAAAGCTAAAGAGCCTTGCGGATTGAGCTTCCCTCCAATATTTTCTATCAATTCTCGTTATTCTATTAAGGTGCAGGAGCTGACGGCCCTCTCACAAACCCGTTCATTATTCCCCTGCACCGGGAATTTCAATGTCAAATACCTATTTAGACAAGGCCATTGAGGCCGTGCCGAGATTCGCAGAGCGAATTTCGCTTTTTACAAAGAAACTCCGTTTGGCTCAATATGCTGACGGAAGTATCTATCATTACCGTCTGAAAATTGCTCAGGCGGTACTGTATCTCAAGAAACTTCCTGACGATTTCACACAGGAAGACATTGACAATTACCTGTCGATGCTCCTGAGCAGGAATCGCTACAGTATCTCTTATTATAAGCATACCATTTTCGGATTAAAGGACTATTACAAGTACATGGGGCTCAAAGAACCCAAAGGGATCGTTCTGCCAAGAGTCCGCAAAGCCAAAAGGCTTCCACGTGTACTTTCTCAAGATCAGGTTGCTCGTCTTATCCATCTCTGTGACTTGTATGACAAGGCTTTGCTCGCGACTATCTATGATTGCTCTCTCAGGGTTAGCGAGGCCTGCAGCCTCAGGTGGGATGACATCAGTTTTGACCGTCAGCAGCTATTCATCTACCAGGGCAAGGGAATGAAAGACCGTTGTGTGGCCATTTCAAGCCAGTTGCTCATTCTGCTGCGCATCTTCAGGAAAAGATACCCTAGTAACGACTTCGTCTTCAAGACCCATGGCTGTGGAGTGGATCCTCAGCCCATTAAACCGGGCTACGTCCGTGTCATTCTTAAGAATGCGCTTATGAAGGCCTGTCTCGACCGCTCTATCACGATTCATGCCCTGAGACATAGTTCGGCTTCACATCTCCTGGAGAATGGGGAGAACATTCTGGATGTACAGAAACGCCTCGGTCATGCCCGTCTGACGACTACTATGATATATCTTCACGTGGCCGACATTGAACCGCAGAAGCATGTCCGACTGATTGACACCATCTTCCCGCCCAAGCGATGAGGACGCGCTTCGACATCGGAGAGATCATCCGCTGTCATGGAGGGGAGTTCCTTGGTAAGCATAGCGTCGTAGCACCTGTCAGAAGGGCTTTCGCCCACATGGCCCAGTGCAGGACCAGTGCCCTTGGAGGGCATGTGGAGGTCTGCCCCGAATGCGGGGATATGCATATCAGCTATAACAGCTGCCGGGACCGCCATTGTCCCAAATGTCAGAACAAGGAGCGCGAGGAGTGGATTAACTGCCGCAGGGAAGAGATCATCCCTGCCAAGTACTTCCATGTCGTCTTCACGCTGCCGGCATGCCTGCATCCTATCGCGATGGCTCATCAGGGTATCTTCTACGACTGCATGTTCAAGGCTGCATGGGCTACCGTCAAGGCTTTTGCCGAGAACGAGGGCATGCTCATCGGTATGACTGCTATTCTCCATACGTGGGGATCGAATCTGTTCTACCATCCGCACATTCACTGCATTGTGCCTGGAGGTGGAGTGGATAAACAGGGTGTTTGGCATCATCTCAAGGGCTGTAAAAATAGCGACTTCCTTTTTCCTGTGGCTGCGATGAGCCGCAAATTCCGTGGCAGATTCATGTCACTGCTCACCAGGAGGCTCAAGGAAGACGGCATCATCATTGAACAGGCTATACGCAAGCAGTGCTTTGCTGAAGATTGGGTCATCAATTCTAAGCCCCCTGCCAAGGGAGTCAACCAGGTTCTTGAGTACATCGGACGCTATGCCTATCGTGTGGCTATCACTAATTCCAGGATTCTGGATGTGGCTGACACTAAGATTTCCTATGACTACAAGAATTACAGAAGTGGCGGCAAGCATGGGGTCATGACCATGGAGATTGACTCCTTCCTGAACCTGCTCTCCCAGCACATACTCCCTGACAGGTTTGTCAGGATCCGCCACTATGGATTCCTCTCTCCCTGCAACCGCGAGACACTCCGCAGCATCCAGCAGCAGCTGAGTGTGCCGCCTGTACCGAAGGTGAGGAAGAAGAAATCATATCTTGAAATCTGTATTGAGAAGGGCTGGGACATCGGGGTCTGTAAGGACTGTAACTGTCAGCGCATCATCACAAGGATCATCAAGCCTGCAAGAGCACCACCCTCCATTGTTTGGCAAACAGGTAATTGACAGAGGCTGTCTGCGAAAGGCTCATCTTCGTGGACAGATTCACTCTGCTCTTATGCACCATCTTTGCCATATCTTGTATCATTATTGCCCAGTTTTGAGGTCTGGACGTCTACCTTTATTATATATGATAGCGAGATTATCTGCCAGATTTTCCAAAAACGACCTGCCTCCAGTTTCCTGGAAACCATGTAAAAACCGACATCTTTCCCCATAATTAATTACACTGCTGCGGAAGTACAACGTCTTGCTTCATATCTCGCTCACTCGACACGAAGCCTATATCGTTTCCAATCTCCACCACGGATCCCACAATACTTCCTGTGGGTACAATCTCACCAGTCTTACCTGCCTTTTCACTTTCTCCCAATTGTACTTCACGCCCCTCACAAGCTTTTTCGATATCCGCTCGTCATATTGTCCGAAGTTCCCCATCTGCATCACCTCCTTCAGCACCCTACGGCCCTCCTGAGCATCTGCCTCGCAAATCATCCATTCCTCTGGCATCCCAAGCCGTTCCTTCAATATCCACATCATTGCAGCCGAGAACCTTTCTAAATGCAGTTCTTTCAACATCTTATTAATGGAAGATTTGTGGTCAATTGGTGATAATTCGTGTTCAAGAAAAAACATGCGCAGCACATAGAAATAGTCAACGATATGCCTCAGTCCTATTCCCTGATTGAGATAGTGCAGATAAACATGCACCATTTGGAATATCACATTAAAACGAACCGTAGGCACTATTAGCCGCTCATCAGCTGCCGTCCTTACCTCATTCGTAAACTGTTCATCAGCCTCAATATAAAAGAGATGCAGAAGCTTGCGCATGACAAACGGATTCTTCAGATACATAGGAAAGAAATGCACTTCCACTTCCGTATCCTTATACACAGAATAGTCCACATGGTGTTCTTTCACCTTTACACCAGGTGTCCTCCCTAACACATATTTCAAAATCTCCTTTCTATTTCTCTCAAAATATCGTTTTGCGTCTGTCGGAGTATTATAAGCGGTATCAGTGTTTCCCGTCGGCCCTTTCGGACGTACCCAAACATCAATATCCCCAGGTTGTCTCCTCTCAGGTACAGGATACATCAGAGCATTTCCCTGTCCTTTGAGTACACATGCTTCGAAACCAGCATCTTCAAACATCCTGATTACCTCCGCAGAGCGTTGGTTCATTACTTTGCTTTGCTTTTCAATAATCTGAACCACTCCTATCCATTCTAGCAATGTATCTATCGGAGGTCGCTGCTCCTGTGGTAATCGTTCAATTCCATCCAACATCACCCCCGTTATGGTCTGCCTATCAGACTCGTTCAACATTCCCTCCCACTGCTTAGAATTTGGATCCCGCGATAGTTTGTCGCGGGTTCCAAGTGCCACTTGCAGCAGTTCGAAGAAATGAATCATAATTCTACCCAGCGGTTCTCTTTCAGGCTCTGGATACAGGCAAACGAAGCTTTCGTGGTGTTGACAATCGATTCAAACGGTATCAGGCTCTCACCGCCATTCTGCAGCCTTTCATTCAGCATCCTGAACTCATCCTTCTGACCTTTGTCCATACCGCCCTTCATCTTCGAGAATCCCTTGGCGCCAAAGCCTTCCAGTTTGCGCCAATTGTCGAGGATAAACACCCGCTCCTGCGAGAACACCTCTACACGCTCCTTCTGGTAAGCCTTCGAGCCATTGGCGAAATAATTGATTACCGCATTCGTGCCATTCTCATACTTCAGCAGGATGCTGGCATTGTCCGTATTCTCCTGAGGGTTCTCACCCATGGCATTCATACAAACCGCCTTCACCTTGCTGCCTGCCAGATACGAGCACAAGTCAATAAAGTGACAGGCCTCACCCAAGATACGGCCACCACCAATTTCCATATCATGCACCCACACTTCCGGTGGAATTGCACCTGCATTCATCGTCGCAATGATATTTTTCGGTCCGTCGCCCACCATTTGCTTAAGTTTCACGGCAAACGGCGAGAACCTTCTGTTATACCCCACTGTCAGCGTCACGCCCTTTAGTGCCTTCTGGTAGGCCTCCATAATCTCTGAGAGTTCTTCCTGTTTCAGGCACAGCGGTTTCTCCACAAACACGCTCTTGCCAGCCTCCAGCACCTCCTTTACCATCTGCGCGTGCAGATTATGTCTCGTGGTGATAATCACCAGTCCCACCTCCGGGTCTTTCAGTATCTCCTTATAGTCACTCGTCGCCATTTCTGCCTCGGCCTTCTTCGCCATGATCTTCGCGCTCAGGCCTCCAGCACTGGCGATATACTTCACCTTTGCTCCCGCCTTCTTCAGACACGGCACCACCGTCGATCCCGTATAGTTCCCTGCTCCGATGATACCCATCTTTCCCGTTCCAGCCGCTGCCTCGAAGCATCTAACGACAGCGTCGTTCTTATCCGTGTAATCTGTGAAATCTGTGGTTCTATTACTTTCCGGGTATTTTAGTATCGATGCAATCGATCCCTTCTTCCTCATATCCCCGTATATCTGCAAATAATCCTGCAAATCTACTATTTCGGATATTAGGCTCTTCACGTCCAATCCACCGTTCGCAATTGCCCCGAGTATCGCCTGGAAGTTTCGTTTTTCCGTCCATCTTACGTACCCAATCGGATAGTCATGACCCTTGTTCTCATACTCCTCGTCATACCTTCCTGCACCGTACGAGCAGCTCACCTGGAATGTCAGTTCCTTCTTATAGAAGTCATCCCTGCGCATGTTCAGGCCTATCACGCCCACCAGCACAATTCTTCCTCTCTTCCTGCTCATCAGACATGCCTGATGAATCACCTCGTCCGTCTTGGCAGATGCCGTAATCAACACGCCGTCAGCACCGATGTCATTGGTGTAGTCCTCCACGAACTTCACGGGATCCACACCTTTCCCAGGATTGATGGCTGTCACACCAAAGCCGTTGGCCATGTCCACCTTCTGTTGGTCAAAGTCCGTACCTATCACGTTGCAACCGTTCGCCTTCAGCAACTGAGCAGCCACCAGGCCAATCAGTCCTAAGCCCACAACGACGATGGTCTCACCTAACTGTGGATTCAGGTTACGGATGCCCTGCAGTGCTATCGATCCAATGACCGTGAAAGCGGCTTCATCATCGCTCACACTATCGGGAATCTTAGCCACCAAGTTCTGCGGCACGCACACCACCTCGGCATGGTTACCGTTCGAAGCCACACGGTCGCCCACTTGGAATTCCGTCACGCCACGTCCTACGGCGATCACCCGACCCACGTTGCAATATCCTAACGGTAGCGGCTGGCCAAGCTTGTTAAACACCGCCTCCAACGTCGGTTGCAGTCCGTCCGTCTTGATCTTGTCCAGCACCTGCTTCACCTTGTCCGGCTGCTGCCGTGCCTTGTCAATCAAGTTCGCCTTACCAAACTCCACCAACATTCTTTCCGTACCCAATGACACCAATGATCGCGTCGTACGAATCAACACATATCCACTCTTCACCATAGGTGCCGGTACCTCTTCCAATATCGTAGCACCAGATTTCAAATCTTGTATTATCTGCTTCATTATTTTATATTCATTTATTTTGTATTTGATAATATCTTTTCTAACCAAATGTACCTAACTCCATCGCCTACAAGTGATTTTCTTTCATTGCTTTCCGCTTCATTTAGGAATGCACGTCTTTGGCCAAAGAGTCCTACAATTTTATCAATGACTCATATAATTCTAAATACTTTTTGTATGAATTATTCTTGTCATAAAACTCAATTGCTCTCTGTCTGCATTCTTTTGACAGCTTTTCTTGATCCATTTCTAGAATTTTATCAATTGCCTGTACAAGACCTGACGTGTCTCCAGCTTCAACAACGAACCCTGTTTTTCCAACTTCTACTAATTCAGGACTTGCCGTACAATTAAACACAATAGTTGGTTTACCACATCCATAACCCTCCACTGATGTTAAGCCAAAAGATTCTTGATAACTAAGATTAAGTACTACCTTTGAACTTGTATAGATTGCTGCTAATTCTTCAATATTTTCTGTTCGAGGAACAATCATGATACCATGTCTATGTAATTCCTTACCATTAAGACCATTTCCTACTAAAACGACCTTTATATGATTCCCAATTTGATGAGCTAATTTTATGTAATCATTTATCCCTTTATTGTTATACCATACACTTGCAACACCTACAACATAATTAACACCATCTAAACCATACTTTTTAAGAATGTCTCTATTATGGTGAGGCTTAAAAGCCTCTATATCAATACCATTTAAAATAGTTACCATCCTACATTCTTTTAGATAACTTTGTTTTGCCATAGTTTCCATCCAGATGCTGTTAGGAACTATTGTTAAGTTCTTATTTGCGAGCAGAAGTTCCTGTTTTCTATTGAAACGTATTTCTGTTTTCTCAAATAGACAACGAATCTTATTCTCTTTTTTCCTTGGACAGCCATTTGTGCATCCTCCATCACGCCAACGAAAACAATTGACTAAAGAAAAATGGCCACAGTCGTTAAACGCCCAAGGGTCATGAAGAGTCCAAACCACTTTGATATCTGTTGAATTGAGATAACTAAATAGCAAATCATAATTTAACCAATGATCGTGAATGTTATGTAGATGGATAATATCTGGTTTTATCTCCTCTATCTTACGAAGAAATGTGCGAGTTGCGTTTCTGCTTGCCAAACCTTCATTGTCAAAAAAACGCGATTCAAAATAATGTTCATATACGTTCCATTTATTTCCTACATGAATGAGTTGACTTTTACAGGGTTGCATATCACGTCCATAAGCTAAATACGTCACCCATCCATAGTTTTGTGCCAATTGATTTATTTGTTCTGCTATACGGCCTGTACTGCCGCTGTTTGCAGTTACATTTACCTGAATAATACTTTTATTTCTTTTCATACGTAAACTCTTCTTAATAAAACCTATCCCATTTTATCATTTTTGCAAACCACTGCGCCCCTCCCTTACTGAAATGACGACAGTCTTGGCTGATAAATTTATTGTCTGGTGTAAAGACAGGCATCGTTCTGTTTTCATCAATAACTAGTCCTATCAAATCCAAATAACGATTGCCGTAATGCGCTTTCATGCTCTCGTTACGTTCAAAATACCCAGGCTCCATTTTAGTGCGTTGCTCAAAGTAATCCTTCCTGCCTCGCTTCACGTAGAACTGTCCATTGCTTTCGCCAAAATTCTTTGTACCTACAATAACCAACTTTTCTGGGGGGAAGTCATTGGCACTACAAACTGCTTCCACTCTTGACACCAATTCTTCGTTAGTTCCGAGCGATGATAGGAATATTCTGTCAGCATTAGCATAACGTTCAGCCTTCTCTGGCTTGGCAAAATCATCAGAATAGATATACGAAAGTTCAATGCTGTCAGCCACTTCACTTTCTAAGATCAGGTTTGCAAAGTCACGTCCGAAACTGTTACCTATCACCAACCAGTGCCGCTTATCTGTTTCAAACGGCTTGTCAAGCTTGTATATCTTATCATTGTATGCCTTGTGATTCATGCGAAGCGACTCCTTTTTGCTGACATACAATTCTGGGACATCCCTCACAATGCCTGCATTTAGGTAAATATAGCCAGCAAAAGATGACAAAGCAATCAACACCACTGCTGTTGCCATATGAAACCAGGCCGTGCCTTTCTTCGACTTCAATGCCTTAGTCACGCCCTGTTCAACAAAGCGATATGACAACCATGAAAGCACAGCAGTTGCAACCAGCAGCACAGCATACACTTCAATAGTAAAATTACTTGTCCACGTATAACGGCAGAAGGCCAACAATATCTGATGCCAGATAAATATGCTGTAACTTGCAGCGCCTATCTTCGCTAACACAGCATTGCCCGTCACCTTATTCGCTAATACATCTTGTGAGCAAAGCAGCACACATGACAATGCTACAACAGCCACAAGTCGAACCATATCGGGTATCGTCGCGACATTGACAGCCATCAACACAAGAAGCAGCACATAGCATACATTAACGAACCACTTGCCAAACGGCTTATCCTCTTGCGGCTTATAAACCAATGCACAGATACCGCCCACAGCAAACTCGAAGAAACGTGATGGCAGATAGTAAAAACGAGGAGCTGTTTCTGTCGTTCCAAAGTATGTAAGCAGAGAAATTACTGCCAAAACCCCTACCATTGTCAACAATGTGCATTTCGGATTCTTCTTATCCAGGTTTGCTAGATAGAACAAGATAGGATAAACGATGTAGAATTGCATTATGATACCCACATACCATGTATGCATCAGTGGCTTATATTCATTCACCACATCCCAGTAGTTCTTGGTTGTAATGGCAGCAAGGATGTTGTTTCCAAAGAAGTTTGTGGCTATCACGCTCTGACTCAGGTTTTCATAGTCATCAGGCAGCATAGCCCAATAGCCCAAAGCCATACATGCCATTCCAGCCACCAACAGCGGAGGCAACAAACGTATAACCCGACTAATCTCAAACTCGAGATACTTACGCCAACCAATTCTTCCATCTTCCTTCTTACTTCTTCCTTCAGAAAATGCCCCCCCTAGATTGCTGCCGAGCAGTAATTTCTTTGATAAGCTCTTGGTAGTCAAGTATCCAGCAAACACTAGGAACAGATCCACACCAAGATAGCCGTATGTCATCACACCAGCATGGTACAACACCACCATGATGATGGCAAACGCCTTTAGGACATCTATGTATTTTATGCGCATAATATCTCTAGAATTTCAATAGTTTACTTATTCTTTCAGTAGTCAAAGTAGTCGCAATATTACAACAAATTTAACGATATTATTTTCTGTATTTATTTATAAGGTTTCATTAGTATTTTAACTGTAAATTATTAATCAGCATACCCAAAATAATGATTATCTTTTTTTTCCAACTATTTCCGGTAAATATTTATTTATAAAGCAAGCGAGAATACAACATGAGATACATGCAAATATGGTTATCAATAAACCTTGAAGTTGTAATGGTAATCCCAAATCTATTTTAAAAAAATCTAATAAAAGATCAAATAATTTGAAAAAACGTATATGTACTAAATAGATTACCATTGTATTCTGCCCGATAAAAACTAACCATTTTGAAGAAATATTAAACTCACGGAATATATTAAAAAGTATTATACATCCTGCAACAATCATTATAGCACAGATTGGGATGTTGTAATATCTATTATGGTGTACATCAAGAGATTGCCCTTGAAAAAACAATAAAGATACAATTCCTAATATCAAATAGGTTAGGGATAATATAGAAAGCAAATATTGATTCCTTTCAAGACATTTCAATTCGTATTTCCTTATAAAGTAGCCCAGCACAAAGAATATTTGGACAATAAAAGCATTGTCAACCATGGCGAAATGAAACAACTTAAAATGGTTTAATATAAAACCGAAAATACAGGCTAATAAACCATAAAGCAAAAGGTGAAAATCTTTTTTTGAAAATTTGTGAATGTAAAACCATATGATTTCACCAATAATTAGGCATGGCAAGAACCACGTAATTTTTCCTGAAATCAAGTCAACAATCCGTTCAGGATTTGTATAAGGAAACATTCCAAAAACTATCCAAGGAACTATCAGCTTAAGAAAGATGCTTTTATAAAACATTTTCTGATCGCCTCCACGCGGTTTGAATAAATAACCTGATATTGCGAAAAAAAGCGGCATTTTTATTGGGCTAGAAAAAACAAAGTAGTCTGTCCATCCGTGAACAGAATGCCCATATACAACCAATAGCATTGCTACGCCTCGCAATGAATCAAGCCATTCCTTTCTATTCTTTGTATCCATGAAGAATCTCTTTTTTGTCTATATCTCGTATTTATATGCTACAAATACAAAAAATCGAGTTATTTACCTTTTGATTAAGCAAATCTGTAATCCTATCAATGTTTCCAAAATTAGCTGTTGACACATTGGTCTACAAAATATTATCAACCTTGTCATTTAATAAAATCTTTATACTTATATTATGTTAAGTTTCTCACATATCCTCTGGGAGGATTTGCTGTCATAGTATTCATTCAACTCTATGGTACTATTAACGATGTAGGGGGCTCGAATAAAGCTTACTAATTTTTCGAAATTATCAAGTATTGGCCCCGGCAAAACTTTTTCAAGATCTTTAAAATAAAAACCTCGCGAGTTTTTGTAGGAATCAACATCATTCATAACAAAGCCAATTGGTCTATGTAGTATTTGATAATCTATGAAAACAGAACTATAATCAGTAAGAAGGAAGTCGCAAGTTCCAAGCAATGGATATAATTGAGAAAAAAAATCTTGAGGCTTTATAACTACAATATTTTTGAAAGATTCGAAATTAGCATTCTGTAAAGCATCCATCTGGTGAATTTTCAAAATGAGCAATGTGTTTGATTCTTCTAACATATCATCTAATTGTCTCATATCCTCTTCTTCAAGAAAAGAGACAGCATGTTCGTTATATTCTCCATCTATTCTAATATCACCTTTGATGGCTTTTCTATATGTTGGCATCCATATGCCAATCTTAGAATATTTACTTCGATCAATACCTACCAATTCAAACCAATCCGTTTTTTCAAACAACATGTCATTACGCGGTAGCCCCGTAACTAAGACCCGATCAATGGTTGTTGCAAAAGCTTCGGCCATAATTTTCTGATAGGGTATGCTAGTAGCTATTGTATAATTGAAATTTGTTGAGCATGGAATTCCTCTTTCTTCACTTGCACCAAGAGTTTTCAAAGGCATCCCATGCCATAGGCAAATTACTTTATCATTATGTTGATGAAGTTTAATTCCGTCAAAAAGCCCATGAGTAACAAATACATATCGAGCACGAATAAACATCCATATACCCATAAGGGAAACTTTCTTTATAACCAGAGCCTTTATACCATCATTAGTAAGGCTAGTCAAAAGTTCGTCCTTTTTCCCATAATCTCCAACAAGCCAAACCATTCTATATTCCTTTGTACCTTTTGTCGAGCTAAAAAATTTACATATGGCATATGCATTATCTGAACAGTCTGGAACACTATTAAAAACAATAATATTCGTTGTTGGAATGTAACTAGCTATAGCAGAGACGATTTTTCTTATCATCTTTATAGTAATTTAAAATTCAACATTGAATATTGTAAAACGATTTCTCATTTTTTTGGCATAAGGAATTAATGGCCTAAAATCGCTATCTGTAAATTTAACATTTTGATTAATTGTCTCTAAAAGCCCAATATTCTTAAAGAATGTATAAAGTTTATTATACATATCCATATCTTTGCGAATATCCCTTTCAACTATCAAATGGGCCCATCCTACCTGTAGTCCATGAATTGTTGAACGTTCTGGAAAAAATTCATCAATTGCATGGCTGATTAGATGCTCTGCTCCACTAGTTACTCTTGTTGTACCACATACAATCATTGACAAACCCGATGTAATTAAACCATTAGTCAAATCAAAAAGAAATTCATCCGTCATCAAATCATCTGCTGTATGATAATTGAATAGAGGCATTACAGATTCTTTTGAGAGCATGTATGCTAACTCATTTATCGGTTCTCCATTGACCTTGTAAGACAATTTCCAATCCTTCAGTGCCGAAAGATTTGAGACTAAATCTGCTACTCCAGCCAAGACTAGGGCGCGAGGCGATTTCTTTATCACTTCTAAATCAACAATAATGCCAATAGGAGGCTGAACTCCATAGCTGGTTTTCTTGCCATTGCATGTCAGACGAGATACACAAGAATATACAGCATCATTACTAAGAGTAGATGGTACAGTAATATAAGGTTCGTCACATTTTGACGCACAGTATTTCACTATATCAAGCACGCTTCCACCACCAAAAGCTAGTATCAATGCATCCGTGCTGTCAATCTGTTTTATCACATATGGGGCTTCTTCAACATTTCCACCCTTTACGAAAATAATCTCTACAAAATCATTTTTAACCAATTCTTCTCTATATATATCATATAGGTATTCTTGTGTTATCAAAATTTTCTTTGGAAAGAACAGGTGTGCTGATTTAAGCAATTCATCTATTCTCCCTATTATATTATTTCCCGTCTTGATTATAGCCGGTGACTTAAATTCACGATAAAACATGAGATTATATTTTTATTGCATCAAATAATTCCTTAATAGTATCAAAACAATAGTCTGGTTTGAATTCAGAACGTTCTATCTCATCCCTCGTAGCCTCTCCTGTTAGGACACAAATAGAACAAGCACCTGCATTAATGCCAACCGCTATATCTGTATATAGTCTATCTCCAACACATGCAATTCTTTCTATCGGCATATTCCACTCTTTAGAAACAGCGTCAACCATTGTACGCTCAGGTTTACCCAAGAAAAGAGGAATTCTGTCTGTCGCCAACTCTATCATTCTCGCTATAGCTCCACAGTCTGGAATAAACTTGTTATCGAGAACGGGGCATTTCAAATCACAGTTTGTAGCAATATATGGATAATTTCTGCTTACATAATAGCTCGCTCCACGTACCTTATCATAATTCAACTCTGTATCAAATCCAAGTAAAACAAAGTCAATATCATTGTCTCTATAATCAATGGGCACAATATCAAAGCCATCTTCTATCAACTCTGATTTTAGCGAGTCAGTTCCAACCAAATATAGTTTAGCTCCAGGTTTGTGTTCATTTAGGTACATCACCGTAGCATTAACCGAAGAAGCGATATTACGTTCCGTCGCCTTAATTCCGAGCCTATTAAGTTTTTCAACATAAGATGCTTTTCCTTTTGAGGAGTTATTTGTCATAAAGACATAATCTTTGCCCTGCCTGTTAAGTAGTTCAAAGAATTCTAATGCACCTGGTATAAGCGTATCCTCATTGTATATGGTTCCGTCCATATCCAGCATAAAAAGCTGAATGGATTTTAAATCTTGCATAACTTGTCGCCTTTGAAGATTTCCTCTGCCTTATGAAGGTCTTCGTGGTTATCGATCTCGAACCAACGACCTTCTATGACATAAGGCTTAAAATTAGTATCCTTGAAGATATTATCGAGAGCAACCTCTGTCCATGAATTTTCATCTTTTTTCTTGAGAATTGTATCTTCAACCTCTTTAAAGAGAGTATTTGAATCATCTGAAGAGATTCGATATACATCAATTGAAACTGCATAATGCTCCTCTGGTGTAATTTTCTTACTGATATGATTAATTAGATCACCATCCAAGGTTATCTTCATGGATTCCTCCATATACCCAGAGCGGTCGCACGCAATCTTGCTTTGATTCTTACCTTGCAGTAACCCCTCAATGACATTGGCATCATAATATACATCAGAATTCATCAACAAAAACTCTTCTCCTTTAACAAACTGTGCTGTTAGATAAAGAGAATACATGTTGTTCGTCTCTGCATAACGAGGATTTGAAACGATATACACCTGAGGGTAGATTTGTTTAAGATGATCTGCAAGTATTTCTGCCTTGTAGCCATCTACTACATAAATCTCTGTCACTTCATTTTGAAGCAGGTTATCAATCTGCTTGTCAATAATTCGTATTCCATTCACAGGCACCATACATTTGGGTACCTCATTGGTTATAGGGCGTAAACGGCTACCTAAACCTGCTGCCAAAATAACTGCTTTCATTGTCTTTATAAATATTGATTGTGCAACTTAACTTTATATATATAATTTTTTAAACCAACGATTAGTTTCTCTATAAAGCCCTTACCTAATATTGGGGAGACATACTTATATATTTTTTCTTCGACCGTCATTGTTCTTAAAGTCTTTTCATCACAATGTTTCTTTGACAATTGTTTACTGTATTGATAGAAATTGTTATACCATTCCACATCCGATTCTTTAATAATATCGTCAAGAATCATCTTTCTTCTCAATTCATATAACACCTTGTTATATGGGTTTTCAATATGGCTTAACGAATTTTGCAAAATCCGATAACGACCTAATGGTTTAATGATATTGTGAAATTTACCTTGTTTTGCCAAACGACTCCAAAAAACCCTATCCTGACTCTTCACAATAGGGACATAACCTCCTGCACTTTCATAAGCTTTTCGATGCATCATCACCATCGGATGTACTATCATGCTTGAAATCGGCAAAATCTTCTTCAGAACCTTATCATCCGAACAGGGGAAAGACCTGCCAATGTTATTCCCTTTTTCGTCAATATAATACACTGCTGAAGATACAAGTACATACTCTTTATGTTCTTCTAAGAATTCAACTTCTTTAGCTAAGCGTTCTGGAAGGCAAACATCATCTGAGTCCATACGAGCAATGTATTTCCCTTGAGCTTCTGCACAAGCCAATTTCAATGCCATTCCCAAACCTGTATTTTCATGATAAAAATATCGGATACGCTCATCCTTGAAAGATTCTACAATGAAACGTGTCCTGTCCGTAGAACCGTCATCCCAGATGATAAACTCAAAGTCCGTGAAAGACTGTGCCAACACGCTTTCAATAGCTTCAGCAATATATTTCTCGGTGTTGTATGTACACATTACCACCGAAATGATAGGATGATTCATAATTTCATCTTACTGGAGAAAAGTGAACAAATAGATTATATAAGAAAACCGCTAATGTAGGGGATAGCCCCAACATTGCAACCGTTGAAAAATGCCTTTGTGAAATATAGCCTAATCTCCTAATCAATGCAAAAAGGATTGTTAAGGGTATCATTGTCATAAATAAATATCTATAAAAGAAAATAGTATTATCCAAATCCATAAAAAAACAACTCCATGAAAAGATAAATAATGCAACAACGAGACGATAAAGGCATACAATATGTTTCCTAATTTTATTCCTTCTGTTCTTTATCATCACCATTGTTATATATGCAAAGCAAAGAAAGAATGAAATAAAATTCCACCAATAAAGAACCCTTGCCGTAAAACTGCCCATCTCTCGTTCTTTCTCAAGATATCCATTAGCCGACCTAATAATCTCTTCATCATTCACAAACTGGGCGACATTAAACAAAAGGGTCTTTAATAGATATGCAAATATGGGAATCATAATAACAAGAAGAGCGATATTCCATTTCTTATTTAAAGGTACAAAAATGGCAGGAGTTAATACTATTACTGCTATCATACTGTCATGAAAAGAAACAGACAAAAACAACAATAGTGTTCCACAAATATAACTAACAAAAGGAATTTTCTCAATTGGGATGAGAATCAATGCAAGCCCCAAAAAATAAACAGACATCGCCAATGTAACTCGAGCATATGTAAATGTTGACACAAAAAGACAAAAAAGCAAAAATAGTGTTTTATAACTATCTAATCCAAATCGATAAAAAATAAACATCGTTATAATTTGGGCAAGCCCCCAAACCACTATTCTAAAACTCATATAGTTTGCCCCCGTTAAACTCATTATCAAATAATAAACGTCCTCAAGAGTATGAGGCATATAAGGAGCATAACTATCAACAATAGCCTTATAATGCCAAAAATCTCCACTATAACAAGCCGTCACTGAATAAATCAAAAATAGAAAAGCAAAAAACACATCATGCTTTTTGTTTGATTGACAATATTTTTTTATGCAGGCTTTCCAAAAAAGAATAGCCATTAGACAATAAAAAACTGTGCTATAAATGAGCATCCCATAGGTCTGTTCTGTCTGAAAAATACTAAACATTTGCTCGTTGTACTAAATTACTACTCACCATTACGTATCATCCAGTTGGTAACAGAATCAGAGGCATGTCCTTCTTCACTATTCCCCCAACTATTCTTAATAAATCTTTCAAGTTTAATCTGATATTCTTTGTTATCGAATTCCCTGATTCTCTTTTCTAATTCATCATTTGTCTTGGAAAAAGGAAATGGAAGATCTTCTAATTCAAAGTAAAAACCTCTATTATAATCACTAATATCGGTTGCATATGTAAAACAAGGACGTCTCAACAATGCAAAATCAAACATACACGATGAATAATCTGTCACTAATATGTCTGAACTTATTATTAATTCTTGGATATCTTCATACATTGTAGCATCATATAAATTATGTCCTTCGAACAAGGATGACATGTCAATATTCTTTCCAAAAAAATTAGGATGCAATCTTATAAGAACCGAAACATTTTTACCATATTTCTCACAAAAAACTGATGTTACATTTCCCCATTGTATATTATAATACTTTAAACTATAATCATCTCTGAAAGTTGGTGCGTAAAGAATTACCATATTATGCTCATCAACCCCATAATACGATAATACTTTGTTACGTATTGACTTATGTTTATGAGTGTCAAAGAGGATATCATCGCGAGGGTATCCACTTTCGAGAACTTCTCCTTCATAGAAAAAAGCCCTCCGTATCTGGTCTGTTGTAAATTTGCTACCAGAGAGGAAAAGATCCACAAAAGAGGAATTGCGTTTTATGCCCTTAACATATTCTGTTGTTAATCTTTGTGTTATATCACCCTCTATTTTTTTCAATGACATATTTGCATGCCAAGTCATAATCAGTTTCTGTTTGGGGGACTTTTTCCAACAAAAAGAATGTGGCGTGGTCAACCAATTTGTTACAACAAACTCTGAGGTGTTAAGAATAATCATTGCCATAAAAGAAGGAAATGGGACAAAAGTAGTTCCATTGGGATGTGGCTTTTTTATTCTACTATCTAGAAGCCAAAATACAGTAAAAGAATCAGTATGATGTTTCTGCAAATATTCCGACAAATATTTAGGATTGCAACTATATTGCGTACAAACGTGAGACCAAAAGACAACCTGTCCTTTTTTTATTGGTAAGAAAGGGCGTAAAAATAAGGCAGATCCATACAAAATAACCCTTTTAAATTTTGTCATATTCATATATTTTGTTTTAATTTATACAACATTGATTTTGTCAATTGTAATCCAACTTCCTTTTCCTGTCTATTAAACCCGCATAAAACACATACACCGAAAACTATAACTATACTACAAATGGCAACAATAACCAACCTTTCAAAACCTTCAGACAAAAAGCAGTGTAATGGTGTTATTAAGCATAAAGAAATAATTAATACAATTAATATTGGGATAATGACTTTCGAAAAATATTCTCTCAGTGAGAGAGACACGATTCTCTTCATTACGAATAAGCATGCAGTATGTGAGAAAACGTCACACAACAAAACAATAAGTAATGCTAATTCTGGCCTCTCGTATATCTTGAGAATAATAATTGTGATTGGTATCGCTAATAATTTAAATGAGCTACCCCATAATTGATAATTCCGCATTATTCCTGATGCATGTACAACTGTTGAAGCAGCAGAACTTAAATTGTGAACTATAGCATCCATAAGAACCAAAATCGTAAATATTGACGCATAATCTGGTACATTATCTCCAAGCCATATTTTTAAAACATAATCTATTTCCAGCGAAATTGGAATAGCCAACATGAAAAGAAAAAAGCAACTCATTTTACTAATTGTATAAGTTAAATTCATCGTCCTTTTTAAATTACCGACTGCAAAAGAATGGATAACTTGTGGTCTTACTGGCATAGTAATATTAGATACAAATGCACTAATTCCACCATTTACCTGTGTAGCGATTCCTCGAGCCGCATTAACAACTGGTCCAAAAAAGAAGTTTAATATAAGGTTTATACCGTGATTTTCTGCAACTCCTGCTAAAGAACCGAACAAATTCCATCCAGAGAAGCCAAGCATCTTTTTAAAAAGATTAACATCAAATGCCTTTCTCAAGTGACATTCTTCAAAATTCATTTTGCAATAACAAACAAAAATCAATAAGTCTGTTATAAAAACGCACGACATCAGGAGTCCATAGATTATTAATTTATCCGTTTGTATATTAATAATAATGAAAGCAATAGCCAAATCCAATACAGCCTTTAGAATACTCATAATTGCATAGAAATCCATGCGTTCATGAGCGGTTACTGCCGCTGAAAACGGAGCTTTCATAATACCAACAACAAAGTTCAATACTGCAAATTGGAATATCCAGCCTGCAGCATATAATCTATCTTCTGGTATTACCATCTTATTATTTAGGTACCATATACCTATTGGCTCGACTATGACGACAACAATAAAGGCAAGTGAAGCTTGTATAAATATTGCATTACAAAAAACTCTGTTTGCAGATTGGATACCATTTTTTGATAGTTCATAATTCATGAATCTTTGAATTCCATTACTCATTGAAGTATTGAGAAATCCAAACATAACCACGAAACCACAAACAACATTATAAACTCCATAGTCAACAACTCCTAAACCATGGAGAACAATACGGGTTGTGAACAATGTAATTAGAAGAACAACCACCATTCTTATGCTAAGAAATATGGTGTTTTTTGCTATCCTTTTGTTCGAAGAATTATTGTTTGCCATAAATCACATATTCAAGTTAACAGAATCTGTGTCAACTTTAAAGAAGTTCCCAAAACCTTTGAAAAGGGCGACAAGATCAGACAAATGTATCAACTAATGTGGCCAAAAAGGCATAGTCAAATTTGTTTTTATAGATCATTAGGTATTAATAAGTCACAATTTAAAGGAGTCAGTGCCTTCCTAAGGAAGTTGCTCAAAAACCTATTGGCCGACACCTTCTCCTATAAGTTATCAATTACGACGTCCAGACTCGAAAACTACCTCTATAGATGGCAGATGTCTGATGTTCTATGGATAAATTCTTCAAATTGAAGAGGGCAGGATTACCTTACAAGGTATCGTATAGTTTAACTTTTAAAAGTTTTCAGGCAGAGCCTGCCCTTTTTTTATCTGTCCTGTAACTGTATCGAATTACATCGCAAAGCTACCACCTGAGCAGCCAGAATTCCTTATTCAGTTTACAGAAGATTGTCCTTTTCGATATCCTTGAAGTATTTATAAGTGCCGTGCTTCAGTTCGTCTGTGGCATCTTCGTCGCAAACGATAATAGCATGGGGATGCTGTTGCAGGCAGCTGATGGTCCACATGTGGTTGACGGGCTCTTCTACACCATGACGGAGGGCACGAGCTTTGTTGTGGCCGTTCACCATGATCATCACTTCCTTGGCATCCATCACCGTACCGACGCCTACGGTGAGGGCTGTCTTGGGGACTTTATTGACATCATTGTCAAAGAAACGACTATTTGCAATGACTGTATCTGTGGTCAGGGTCTTCTGGCGAGTACGACTCTGCAGACTGGAGCCTGGCTCGTTGAAAGCAATGTGGCCGTCGGGGCCAATGCCGCCCATGAACAGGTCGATGCCGCCTGCTGCTACGATGGCTTTCTCATAGTTCTCGCACTCAGCCTTCAGATCCTTGGCATTGCCGTTCAGGATATGGACGTTCTCTTTCTTGATGTCGATATGGCTGAAGAAATTGTTCCACATGAAGGAGTGGTAGCTCTCGGGATGATCCTCAGGGAGGTTCACGTACTCGTCCATGTTGAACGTTATCACGTTCTGGAACGACACCTTACCGGCCTTGTTCATGGCAATCAGTTCGCGGTACATGCCCAAAGGTGAACTGCCTGTCGGGCAGCCTAACTTGAACGGCTTCTCAGCCGTCGGCTGTGCTTCGTTAATACACTTGGCCACATAGTGGCGCAGTTCAATTCTTCCGTGGATGCCTACCCTGTGACAACTATCCGAATATAGTGCACAAACGATACATGAAGAATGGGACATCCGCCACTCCATGTACCTGTGCTCTGAAGCCCTTGATTTTCGAGTTCAGTGATTCTGCGGAGGCATTTGAATGCCTTTCGTTGAAGTAATTGAGCACCTCTTCCTCCTTGGCCTTGATGCAGTCTCTTGCCGACTTGATTTCCCTGATGGTGCAAGCATTGACTTTCTCATACCAGCAGTGCAGATAGCCTCTTGCCGCCTCCCTTGCAAGCTTTTTGTTGCGGAACATGGCCCGTATGGTGCAGATCAGTGAATACGCCTCCCTGAGCTTTGGATACAGTTCGAAGAGCAGGTGTGCCCTTTCCTTCTGGTGCTTTCCCCATTTTTCGCCTGATTTGGCCAGCACGTACTTACCTCTGGTGAGCAGTTCGACCAGCGTGTCTCCGTTGCTGAGCATAGTGGGACGGTACTTCTTCTTCCCGATGCGCTTGCGTCCGCGCTTCCTGCCCTTCGGCTTCTTCTTCCCGCCTTTCTTCACGGCGTACTTCGTCCTGCCGTATGCACGTTTCCGAGCCTTGGCATCCTCGCTCTTCTTCCACGCAGCCTCTTCCTTCTTCGTCGCTGTGACGGCCAGCCGCTTGAAGCGCAGGCGCATCTCGTCAAGGGCCTCGCACAGCCGCTGCACGATGTGGAAGCAGTCGATGACGATGGTGGCATTGGGGAAGCACTCGCGCACGATGGCATACATGGAGTCGCTGAAGTCCATCGTCACCTCCTTGACCTTCTCACGCTCTGCAAGGGGAATCATCTTCAGTATCCAGGAAACGACCTCGGCCTTGGTGCCCTTGACGACGGCTACGATGGTGCCCTTGCCGCCATGTCCGGCCTTGTTGGAAAATATCGTGTAGACGTCATCGCCTATCATCACCTCGTCTATCGAGTCGTACTCGCCGAGGTTCTTCGCCAGCAGCACCCAGTCTGCAGCATGTCCCTTCTGGTCCCATTGCTCGAAATCACTCAGGCTCTCCTTATAGTTGCGTTCCAGAGTGCTGCCCTTGATGTGAAAGAAACGGGCTACGGAGGAACACGTGACGGGGAAATTATCCAAGACCGTCTTTAAAAAAAGCCCCGAACTCCACGGACAGTCGGGTGCCTTCAGCGGCCAGCGGATAGTTGCACAGAATGACGTTGTGCCCGTCGGCATCCTTATAGCGCCGACGGCGTACATGTAAGACCATCTTACGGCTGCGGGCTGGGTAGTCGTGGATGACGCTCTCCTCTGTGAAGCCATTGGCTACGAGGCCTAGTTTCTCCCCTTGGCGGTTGTCACGCTCGTCAAGGTAGATGTGCAGAACCTTGGGGTAAAGTACGTCCAGTTCATGGGCTGGCTTGTCATTGTCGGTCTCTTCCATGCGTACTACGTCGAACCAGTCGAGAATGCCTTCCGGAAGGAAGAAACTGGCCAGCATGGTGTATCGTTGCAGTTCACTATTTGCTTCCATGAGGGCAAAGGTACTGCTTTTTTATGAAATATGTATCGTTTGTGCACTATATTCGGCAGTTGTCATAGGGTAGGCATCCACGGAAGAATTGAACTGCGCCCACATAGTTTGCAGCCCACTTCGACATACGTTCGTAGTCTGGTTCAATAATTAATCTCATACTTTTTTTGTTATTTATTGATTTTATATCCAGAGGACCTGCCACTAAAAAGCTAAAACAGGGGGTTTCCACTGGATTTGGTTAAATTTCATATCAAATATGATACACGCCTTCAAGAGGACAAATGTTGTGGCAGTCGAGAATAACCTTGCCCTTCAGCTTGTCCCAATTCTGCTTAATATGGTCGTGCTTCACCATGATGACAACCATGTCTATCTCATCCAGGAACTGGTCGAAGTCCAGAATCTGGTTCTTTACGATTTCTTTCTGAGTGAAGAAGGGATCAAAGGTCTTCAGCGGGCGGGCGAGGTGGCGTTCCTGAATGTCAAGCATCTGCAATGTCGGACTCTCGCGAATGTCATCTACGTTTTCCTTATAGGTCAGACCATAGAGACCCACCTTGCGGTTGTCCGTGATGTTATGCTGCTCCATAATCTCGTGAATGCGCTCCAGCACGAACACGGGCTGATAGTCGTTTGTCTTCATACTCTCGTCAATCACCTTGGCCAGCTGGGGATAGTCGCCTACGAGGAACCAGGGATCCACAGAGATGCAGTGACCACCAACACCAGGACCGGGCTGGAGGATATTCACGCGCGGATGCATGTTACAGATCTTGATAATTTCATACACATCCATGTTATCGTGGCGGCAGATGCGACTCAGCTCATTGGCAAAGGCAATATTCACGGCACGGTATGTATTCTCCACCACCTTGGTCATCTCGGCGGTACGGATGTCAGTTACAACAATCTCACCTTGGCAGAAGGAGGCATAGTATTGCTTGACCTTCTCGCCAATCTCGCGGCTGTCGGCACCGATAGTGCGGTTGTTGTGAAGCAGCTCATAGACCATATTTCCAGGGATAATACGCTCGGGAGCGTGAACAAGGTTAATGTCCTCACCGATCTTGAAGCCGTTGGCCTCAATCACAGGGCGAACAAACTTATCAATGGTTCCGGGGCTTACTGTTGATTCAACAACTACAGTTGCGCCCTTGGGGCATACCTTCATTACTTCCTTGACAGCTGCTACTACATAGCAAGCGTCTACTTTCTTGCTGAACTTGTCATAAGGAGTAGGAACACTGACAATGTACATATCAGTTTTCTGATACTCAGTGGTGAACTTAATGCCAGCCTTTACAGCAGCCTGGAAAAGTTCATCAAGACCATCCTCTTTGAAGGTTGTTTTACCTGCGTTGAGTGTTGCCACCAACTCCTTGTTGTAGTCTGTACCTATGACCTCTACACCGTGAGAAGCCATCATCAATGCTGTGGGCAGTCCAATATAGCCCAGTCCAATTACGTTAATCATATTTTTTTAAAGGAGTTAAAGGAGTTAAAGGAAGTTAGAAGAAGTTATAGGACAATAGACCTTGATCCCCTAATATACTTTAACCCTATTATTAATAATATTCTATTTTAATGCGGCGACAATACGGGAACATGCGAGGCCATCACCATAAGGATTGACGGCCTTAGACATACGTTCGTAGGCGACGGGATCATCGAGAAGGGTGGAAACCTCAGAAACGATGAGGTCGTGGTTGGTTCCAACCAAATGCACTGTGCCGCTCTTTAATGCCTCGGGACGCTCGGTGGTATCGCGCATCACCAATACTGGTTTGCCGAGACCAGGCGCTTCTTCTTGAATACCGCCACTGTCTGTGAGAACAACTGTAGATTTCTCCATTAGATACACAAATTCCAAGTATTGCAATGGCTCAATGAAGAAAAAGTTCGGACGAGTAAGATCTTCTCCGAATACCTCATGGATGGGCTTGCGCACGTTGGGGTTGAGGTGCATGGGGTAGACAAAGTCGACATCGGGGTACTTTTCGCTCAGGTCCTTCATAGCAGTGACCATACTGATGAAGCCGTCACCGAAGTTCTCGCGACGATGACCGGTGATTAACACGAGTTTCTTTTTTTCTGAACACGGATTATAAGGATTATAAGGATTTTCTTTCTGGCCAGCAGAAAGGCGACTGACGTCGTAGCCAGCTTGACGCAAGACTTCTTCTTGCTCTGCAGCAAGTTTGGGGTCGCTCTTTAGCTTCTCCACAACCATGTGAAGGGCGTCGATGACGGTGTTTCCGGTGACAAAGATCTGGCCGTGGGCCTTCTCGGACTGGAGGTTCTGCTCAGACAAGGGTGTCGGAGAGAAGTTATAGGTAGCGATGCGGCCAGTGATCTGACGGTTCATCTCCTCTGGCCAAGGGCTATAGATGTTGTGGGTGCGCAGGCCAGCCTCCACATGACCAACAGGTATCTGCTGGTAGAAGGCTGCCAAGGCAGCGGCTGTGCTGGTGGTGGTGTCACCATGCACCAGCACTACATCGGGCTTGCACTCCTTAAACACATCCCGCATGCCTGTAAGGACACGGGCTGTGACATCATAGAGATCCTGGCCCTGCTTCATGATATTCAAATCATAGTCAGGCTTCACGTCGAAAATGGTGAGTACCTGGTCCAGCATCTCGCGATGTTGTCCTGTAACGCACACAATTGTTTCAAACTCATCGGGATGTTTCTGGAACTCCTTCACCAGCGGGCACATCTTAATGGCCTCCGGACGCGTTCCGAAAACTAACATTACTTTTTTCATATTTTTATTATTGACTTATACCTTTTCAACGAACATATGTTCATCGCGTCACGAACATAGGTTCATATGGGGAGGGAACATAGGTTCATAGCCCCACGAACATAGGTTCTTTTTTAGGGTCTGTTTTGGGTCACACTAAAAAGCTACTAACTTCGTTCTTGCCATAGACTTGCCATAGACTTGCCATACTCTCGGAGTATGGTTAGAGTATGGCTAGAGTATGATTAGAATATGGCTAGAGTATGCCTAGAGTATGGCTAGGAGACTAAAGGAGCACTAAAGGAACACCTAAGGAGCACCTAAGGAGCACTAAAATCCATTTTTAACACGGATTAAAGGATTATAAGGAGTTATTGAACCGCAGATTCTTGCGTCATGATGGTTCTTTCGTCCCTTCGGTGGAAAG
>JAEEGG010005723.1_pt1 | contig 29335 bp, 27 predicted proteins | sample 9134161 | NCBI WGS metagenome assembly JAEEGG01 (sample SAMN16246543, study PRJNA631951) | gut metagenome | biome: gut microbiome; feature: rumen; material: CR-attached | host: Bos | place: Iran: Karaj | collected 2018-10
TCCGCTTGGAAATCAACAGTGTCCGTTCCCTCCTTGACCTTGTGGGCAGCAGCCCGCTGGTGACCATCCTGTCGGAAGAAGCCATCAACCAGGTGCATGGGTTCGAGGCTGTTCCCATAGGCCACCCAGATGGCCGCATGGACGGCTGCTACCACTACCTAAAAGGTAGCTATCACAAGAATGCAGCGCAGAAGTTCGTGGAGTTCCTGAAGGAGAACAATTCCTTTAATCAGACTTTGGGGTAAATTGTCTTACCTTTGCAATCATGAAGAAAGTTTACGAACCGCTGAACATGATTATGAACGGCCGATACGCCGTTCTGTCCGGGAAACTGGCCCCGGAACTCCAGCGGCATCTTTGGTTGTTCCTAACCAGACCGTCTCAACCATACTCGGCGGTTTCGCACAATATATTATCGCTTCTTGAATTCTACCGGGGTGAGGCCAGTTTCACGTTTAAAATAGCGCGAGAAGATAGACTCTGAAGCGAAGTTCAATTCATCGGCAATCGCATATACAGGAGAATCTGAATAACTTAACGCGAGTTTGGCTTTCTGGATGACGGCTATGTTGATCCAGTCCATCACGGTTTTTCCGCTGGTGGCTTTGACCACGTTGCTGAGCCAGTTGGGTGAAAGAGAAAGCTGGTCTGCATAGAATTTCACCGTGCGTTCCCGGCCCGCATACTCATTGACAAGGGAGAGAAAACGATTGAGAGTCTCCTGGCCACGGTTACGGCTTTGTTGGGGAAGGTCGTTGTCCTGTCCGACTTCAAAGGTGAGGAGTTCTTTCAAGCAGGCTTGCTGTATCAGGGTTATCTCGTCGAGGCGATTGTCCGAGGCAAGAGCCATCATCAATGAATAATACATTTCAAGACGTTGCCAGAGTGTTTCACTGCCGATGTGAATCTGTCTCTGGAACTCTGTTTCCGGAAGTGCAAGCTTGTGATAATTGAATATACGCAAGTCCAAATCATCGGACACCTCAAGTATTTCCATTATGGACTGCTGCGGGATCATCAGCGCATCGTGGCTTTCAAGATGATACGGAATCATATTCAGGATATAATTGGCATGACCATTCCTGATCCACAGGCAATAGCCGTCAAGGGGGAAGAAGGGTTGGCCGACCTTATATAATAGAGGCATCATCCGTCTGTCAGAAATCAAGTGGATGTCCTTAGTGATGATATTGCCCGGAGAGATCATTGTCCGGGCAAACTCCTGCGGGTTTATTGTCTGTATCTTTGCCATAACTATGCAAAAATACCAATTTCCATAGGATTTGCAAAGAAATAATAGATAAGAGAACAATATTGTGGCCAAAAACATAGTATTTTTGCGGCGCAATTTAATAGAATATGACAATGAAACGTATCATAACACTCGTAAGCGCAATGCTGCTTGGCATAGCTGCTTTTGCACAGGTAAACGTTGGCGCAGGATATCTCCAGTCCACCGCCACATATCAGGCCAAGGATGGTGCAGATGTCAACAGCACCAAGTCCAATGGCTTCTATGCCGGTCTCGGCTATGAGATCACCCTCATGGAGGGCCTCAGCGTTACTCCCGGTCTCTATTATTCCTATCTCTACAGCGACGATGCTGGTTCAACAGCTATCGGTACAGTTGCCACCGGTTCTCTCAAGACTAACCTTAAGGAGCAGTATATCAACATCCCTGTCACGGTCAACTTCGGCTATAACCTTACCCGTGATCTTCGACTCTTTGCCTTTGGCGGCCCCACCGCTTCCATCGGCCTAAGTTCCATCAGCCACTACGATGCCAATGTTACCGTTATCGGCATCAACATCAGTGATTCCGGCGATTCCGACAATTATGCTGGGACCGATGACAATCCTGCATCCTATGGCCGTTTCGACCTTCTTGTGGGTGCCGGAGCCGGTGCCGACATCAAGGGTAAGTTCCGCATCACCGTGGGTTACGACTGGGGGCTCCTGAACCGCAACGTGGATTCCAACTCCACTGCCATCCGTCACCGCAATCAGCTGAAGGCCGGCATAGCCTATCTCTTTTAGTTAAACAGTACTAGTGTTTTATAGGTATTGGGCTTGCAGCACCTATGGGTTTGGGTGACAACAAATGAGCGCACCAGCGCGAACGGCGGAGGCCGGTCCGACGGACTAAGGCCGTGAGCCGCGGGGTACACATTAGGGGCAGAGCCCCTGATAAGATAGGAGGAAGGCTGCGCAGCAGCCGTGCCTCCGCTACTAAAAGAAACCGGCAGCCGAAAAAGGCTGCCGAATCGTTTCTTTTAGTAGACTACAGTGAAAAACTATCGAACCTTCGCTTTTTTGAAGGGCTGCTGGAGATCCAGCGATTCATTAATACCTTATACCGATAAATTCGAATTTAATCCGCCATCGCACCTTCCATCCGAAGTAAATTGACCTTCTTGTCAATGCCTCCGGCATATCCGGTAAGCGAGCCATCGGCACCTACAACCCTGTGACAAGGGATAATGAGTGATATTGAGTTGTGGCCCACTGCTCCTCCAACCGCCTGGGCGGCCATACGGGCAACGCCCTTCTGTTCGGCGATTCGCTTTGCTATCTCTCCATAAGTCATTGTCTTGCCATAAGGAATCGTCAGCATGATTTCCCAGACGGCCTTGCGGAACGGGCTGGCACGCATGACGAGGGGAGGCGTGAAGCCCGGCTCGCTTCCGCTGAAATAGATGTCCAGCCAGTGGCAAGTGTCTTTGAAAACAGGGATTAGCTTTTCTTCATGCTCAGGTGAAAGCACATCGGCAAAATGCATCTGTCCATCGAACCAGAGACCGATAAGAGATGCACCGTCACTTCCGAGGGTAATTCTACCGAGGGGCGAATCATAATGCCAGATATAATCCATCTTCAAGGTTACATCCCGATTAATCAGTGTAAATATAGCGGCATTTGGCCGTTTTTGCAAACCTTCCTCCAGACTGGTCAAGTGCTGTAGTGCTGTTGACGTCCGATTTTCCGGGACGTCAACGTCAAAAAAGGCTGAAAATGCTGTTGACGTCCGATTTTCCAGGACGTCGACAGCACTTGAAAAGGAATGAGCGCCTCCGCTACTAAACACTCCGAATCTCGAACCTCCGCTTCCTGGAAGGGCTGCTAGAAATCCAGCGATTCATTGATGCTTTACACCGATAAATCCGAATTTATCTCCCAATCTTCTTGATAAGCGTCAAATCACCACTGGATAGGGCTTCAAAGTTTGCCTCAATCTTCTCGATATCCCAGTCCCACCATTTCAAGTCCAGCAAGTAGGCGATGAATGCATCATCAAAGCGCATCCTGATTACCCGGCAGGGGTTGCCAGCCGCCACGGCATAAGGAGGGATGTCCGACGCCACGACTGAATTCGCGCCGATGATGGCTCCGTCTCCGATATGGACACCAGGCATCACAGTCACGTTCTGTCCAATCCAGACATCATTACCGACAACGGTGTCGCCCTTCAGGGGAAGGTCATCCTTCACCGGAGCAATGGCAGAACCCCAATCACCTCCCATAATGTAGAACGGATAGGTGGTAACGCCGTCCATTCTATGGTTGGCTCCGTTCATCACGAACTCTATACCCTGAGCAATGGCGCAGAACTTACCGATTATCAGTTTGTCGCCTATGAAGTCATAGAAGTGAGTCACGTGCTTCTCGAACTGGTCCGCACCGTCCACATCATCATAGTATGTGTAGTCCCCAATGATGATTCGGGGATTCTTCACCACATTCTTGATAAAGCATAGTCTGGGCAGATTTGGATTCGGGAATGCCACATTCGGGTCAGGCCTGTTGAGTATCTTGCTCATGATGGTAAATACCGATTTATCTAACTTACTCCACTACCTCCACATAGAAGCTGACTGGTCTGAATCCGTCGTTGCAGCTTATCATTGCGCTGTTTGGATTCTTCATCCAGCCGTTGTAGAAGTTTCCTTCACCACGGGCCAGAGCCTCCACAAATTCCCTCATAGACTTCCAAGCTTCAGGACACATCCTCTCCGGACACTTACCATCAACCGAGATCCACTGCTGGCCTTCCTGAACATCACAGGTATGCTCGATGGGATTCTCGTACTGGGCCATCAAGTCAGGGTATGATGCTTTTCTTATGGCTGTAATCCGGATCTTCTTCATGTACTCTATTTGCTTTTATCCACTGTCCACGTGCAAGAAGACCAATTGTCCCCCACTTTCTTTTTCTCACCCATGGTAACCGTATAGCCTTCAGCCGCGGAGAACATGTCATTGTAGAACGTGGTGTTCAGTTCCATGGCTTCCATAGTTATGCTTCCAGTACCGGACAGCCTGACCGAACCGCCAAACATTATCCCCTCGTTTGACATGATGACCTGTGAGTCCCCGATGAGCGTTAGGTTGCACACTTCTCCCAACTCGAATTTCTTGCCGCGGGTAAGGTAGCATGTGAAAAATTCGAAGGTGATGGACTCCGCATACACTTTGTATGAATAACCGCTGGACACCAGGGAGAATCTGGTTCCTTCGACTTTGATGGTGTACTCGCTGCCGAACGGGATGACCATTGGCTGTAGATAGGGCTTTTGGCTGTCGGAACCAACCTCCGGGACATCCTCTTCACTACCCTTCTGACATGATACACCCACCACTCCAGCCACTGTAAATAGCAGGGCGACCAGGAACAGGAATCCAACAGTCTTCTTCATGGTATTGCACAATATATTGATAATCAGGGAGAGTGGAGATGTAGTTGATGCTACTCTCCCATCGAAAGGCCGCTAACATTGATGTTCCCGCTACCGGTTAGGGATAAGTTGCCAAGACTCTTGGCGTTGCCGGTAAGGGTTACATCTCCGCTGCCGGAGATCTTCACGCTGATGATGCCTGCGTCCTTGCATTCAAGTGAGCAGTCACCGCTGCCGGAAAGGTCTATGGAGATGTTTTCAGCCGTCACGCCGGTGGATTTGATGTCCCCGCTGCCGGTATCCTTGAATCCTGCCGTCTCCGCCACAATGCCGGCAAGGAAGGTGTCCCCGCTGCCGCTTGTGTGGGCGCTGAACTTCGCGCATTGGATGATACCGTTGGCTTTGCAGTCTCCGCTGCCGCTTATGCTGATAGTGAAATCCCCGTCCGTCACAATGGGCCCGTCGGTGAAAACATCACCGGAACCGGACAGTTTGAGTCCGCTCAGGGTAGGGGAGTTGACCGTCAGGAAGGTTTTTGCCTTTGGCCTGACATTTACGTTTGGCTTGGTCTTTACCTTCAGGGCGCCTTCTTCCACCACAATGTTATAGTAATCCACGAGATTCTCGTCGCAGGTGAGCGTAAGGCTCTGCTCCCCGGGAGTCTGGGTATAATAAACATCTATCGAACTCGGAACCGAAATGGAATCGAATTCTCCGACCTCGATCGCCTGCTGCACGGAAACACCGTTCCCCGGCTCTCCGAATATGCCCATGCATGAAGTCAGTGCCAAGGTGGCAATAAGGATTAATGCGTTTTTCTTCATGATTTATATCATTCTATTGTTCACAAAGATACAAATAATGCTATTAACATCCCGAAAAATGGGACGTTAACGTCAAAATAGGCAGAAAATGCTGTTGACGTCCGTGTTTCCGGGACGTCAACAGCACTTGGATGCCAATGAGCGCATCAGCGCGAACGGCGGAGGACGGTCAGCGACGGGTAAGGTCCAATTCTATGCCAGGGACCTTGCCCGGTTTTCCGCCTCCCAGGCCCTTCCAGTGGGTAAGGTGTCGCCCCTGAAATTGGACCTTCCCCGAAACATCCGAAGACCTTCCCCAAAAAGAAGCAAGTAATGTATCTATGAGCCGTCAGGCGAACCGCGGCGGCCGGTCCGAAAACGGATTAGAGGAGCGGAGCGACGAAGTCGGCCTCAGCCGACCGGCCGAGCCGGGTATTTTGAGCAAAGAGAAAAATACGGAAAGGCGAAAAGGCCGCAGGGGTTTTGGGGGCAGGGCCCCCACAGAAGGACATTAGGGGCAGAGCCCCTGATAAGATAGGAGGAAGGCTGCGCAGCCGCCGCGCCTTTTCGGAGGCGAAGCCGACAAAGCCCCTCCCCGAGGGAGGGGTTTGGGGAGGGGTAAAAGGATGGCAACGCCCCGCTACTAAAAAGAGAAGCAGCCAGATGGCCGCTTCTCTTTTTAGTAGCGGAGGCAGGACTCGAACCTGCGACCTCCGGGTTATGAGCCCGACGAGCTACCGACTGCTCTACCCCGCGATATTGGACTGCAAAGGTAGGAATTATTTTCCAAAATCCAAATTTTAATCCGTATCTTTGACAGATATGAAACTTCAGTACAAAATCCTAATCATCATTCTGGCTTGTCTGGCGGCCATTTCCTGCACCCAAACGCCCAATAGCGGAAAGCGCATCGTTTTCATCGGCGACAGCATCACCGACGGCAACTGGGGCTGCATCTACAACTACAAGAGAACCTCGGCCGAGCGCAGCCACACCGATATGAACCACATCTACGGACACAGCTATGTCTACATAATCGCGTCGTACTGTCAAAGCCGCTGGCCTTCAAGAAATTACGCATTCTTCAACCGTGGTTTCAGCGGTCAGGCTCTGGACGATCTTGCGGCCCGTTGGCAGGAGGATGTCCTCGACCTCCGGCCGGATGTGCTCTCCGTCCTTATCGGCACCAACGACATCCACAGATGGCTTGATGGCGACCGGCAGACGCCCTTCGATTTCGAGGCCTGGAAAGCCCTGTACAAGAGCCTGCTGGAAAAAACCAAACAATCCAACCCCGAACTGAAGCTGACCCTCTGCACCCCCTTCGTGGCCAAAGAAGGGAACTTGGGCGGCAGCGAAGACTACGCCCTTCGCGAAGATATGACCCGGCGCCTGGCAGCCTGCGTGCGCGAACTATGCGAAGAAACGGGCGCCATACTCATCCCCTTCGACACTATGTTCGAAAAGCTGGTGAGCACAGAACCCGCACCTTCCTATTGGATATGGGACGGCATACATCCGACCCCCGCCGGGCATAAGCGCATGGCGGACCTTTGGCTTAAGAAAGCAAAAATCTAGTTGAAAAGCATTATCTCGCTGCAGCTGGCCTTTCCGGAAGGATTGTTGATGACGACCCTGAAGTTGGAAGCTGCTACAGAACTGAAGGGAAGCGTGATGCCAGTGCCGTCTCCTGTCCCTTCGGCAATGCAGGTCCAGGCCCCGTCCATCAAAGCTTCCACCCGGTAAGTCTGCATAGGATTCTCCCACAGTTGCCACGGCTCCACGGCGGCAAAGCACTGGATACTCTGCCTGGCCGGCAACTCAATCTCCACCGTCGAGGAAGGCCCGGAAGCCGTCCATGTCGATTTATAATCTGCATCGCTCAATTCAGGAACGGCAACCCCATCAACCATCATAGCCAACCCTTCCGTCGGCACCGCCTGCACTGGAACCGGCTCACGCAATTCAATAGCCAGCACGCTCACTGCCGCATCGGGTGCGAAAGGCGGAAGTTCGAAAGTGGTGACACCCTTCCTGCGGTGATGCCGCACTCGAACCGAAGGATCTGCCAGCAGCCAGGCTTTTCGCACCTTCAGGCTGTACGGCACGCTGATTTCCTTCGACCACTTGTGAATATGCAGATAGAGGGTGTTCCCCTTTCTGGTGGCGTACCCGAAAGGCAAAAACGGGAAAGGAGAGGCCTCGGTGCCGTAAATCGCCTCGCCGTTCACCTTCATCCAGGCGCCAATCTCCATCAAATTATCCCTGCATATCTGAGGGATGCTGCCGTATTTGTCTGGGCCTATGTTCAGGAGAAAATTTCCCCCTTTGCTCACGATTTCCGAGAGCTTGCGGATGAGTTCTCCGGAGCTTTTCCAGTTGTCGTCGTAGGCGCAGTATGCCCAGTGGCGGTTCATGGTCATGCAGGTCTCCCATATCCTTCCGGGGTATCCGGTCGCGGGGATGAACTGCTCCGGGGTCACCACGTCACCCTTCATCCCACCTCCCATACGGTTGTTCAGGATGATATTGGGATATGCGCGGACCTTGTCGTAGAAGAGCCTGGCCTCGTCCGGAGTAATGTCCCCGCCCTGGTCGAACCAGACTATATCCACGTTTGGGATGCGTGTCAGGAGCTCATCCACCTGCGGGAGAGCGATGTTCTTGAGATAGGCCTCCCTGCTCCCTTTGTGGGCCGGATCCCAGGCGCAGCCGTTCGCGCCGGGATGATACCAGTCCAGCATGTGGGAGTAGTAGAACCCGAAATGCAGCCCCTGTGCCTTGCATTCCGAGGCGAGGGCTGCAATGATATCTTTCCCGTATGGAGATGCGTCCACTATGTTGTAGACGCTTGCATCGGAGTCGTACATGGCAAAACCGTCGTGATGCTTGGCGGTGACTACCATATATTTCTGCCCCGCTTCCGCTGCAAGCGAAACCCAGTCGGCGGCATCGAAGCGTACGGGATTGAAACGTTTTGCCAGGGCAGAATACTCCTTGATAGGAATCTGCTTGCTGCTCATCATCCACTCGCCGCCGTCGGTCTTGTCGCCGTAGATGCCGGCGAGTTCGGTGTAGATGCCCCAGTGGATGAACATGCCGAACTTGGCATCCCGGAACCACTCCATCCGCTCCGGAACCTCAGAGGTTTCTGCCGCCAGCTCGGGGGTGGGGGCATTCTTGCAGCAGATGGCCGCAGCGGCAATCAGGCAGAGGGCTATTTTCCGAGGAAACATACGATGCCGTCCAGGTCGTCCTTCGCGAACAAGCGCTGCTCGCCGGAAGCCAGATTCTTGATCTGCACCGTGCCGGCGGCCGCCTCGTCCGCACCCGTGATGGAGAAGAACGGGATGGCCTTGCGGTCGGCGAAGTCGAACTGCTTCTTCAGCTTTGTGGAATCCGGATAGATCTCCACTGCGACGCCTCTGGCGCGAAGCGCGGATGCCACTGGCAGAAGGTACTTCACCTCGGCCTCGCCCATGTTGGCGAAGAGCAGGTCGGTAGTGGAACGCAGCCCGGCGGGGAACTTTTCCAGCCCCTTCAGCACGTCGCAGATGCGGTCTGCACCGAAGGAGATGCCCACTCCGGACATGTCCGGAAGCCCGAAAATGCCGGTGAGATTATCGTAGCGTCCGCCTCCGCAGATGCTGCCGATTTCCCAGTCGAGAGCCTTCACTTCGAAGATGGCGCCTGTATAATAATTGAGCCCGCGGGCGAGGGAAAGATCGAGTTCAACCGGCACGGTCACGCCTGCGGCGGATATCAGCCCGAAGAGTTCTTCCAGTTCATCCAAACCGCGCAACCCGGCTTCGGAACCGCTCATGATGGAGCGCATCTTTGCCAGTTTTTCTTCGGTGGAACCGCTCAGGGTGAGCACGGGCTCCAGCACTGCTATTGCGCTGTCGGTCAACCCCTTCTCGCGCATCTCATCCTTTACGGCATCCAGGCCGATCTTGTCCAGTTTGTCGATGGCCACGGTGATGTCCACCACCTTATCCGGCGCGCCGCAGATCTCCGCCAGGCCGGTCAGGACCTTCCTGTTATTTATTTTAAGAACTACGCGTATGTCCAGCATCGCGAACACCTTGTCCACTATCTGCACCAGCTCCAGTTCGTTCAGCTGGGACTTCGAACCAATCACGTCCACGTCGCACTGGTAGAACTCGCGGTAGCGGCCCTTCTGGGGACGGTCCGCCCGCCAGACAGGCTGTATCTGGAAGCGCTTGAAGGGGAAGGAAATCTCGTTCTGATGCATCACCACGAATCGGGCAAAGGGCACGGTCAGGTCATAACGGAGGCCCTTTTCAGGGGCCTGGGCGGCCTTTTCTCCGCTGTTCTGCACGCGGAAAAGGAGCTTGTCTCCCTCGTCGCCGTACTTGCCGAGCAGGGTGGAGAGGCTCTCCATGGACGGAGTCTCGATCTGCGCATATCCGAAGGTGCGGAAGACGCTCTTTATGGTGTCGAAGATGTAATTCCTCTCAGCCATTTCCTGCTGGGAGAAATCCCTCATTCCTTTAGGTATCGAAGTCTTGTTTGCCATGATGCAAAGTTAAGAAGATTTGTCGAAAACAACTATGGCCAGCCGCCACTTGGCGCGACCGCGGATTTCTCCGTTCTTGCCCACGAAGACCTTGCCCGCCAGGTGCCTTCCGGAAACCAGCACGTCCCACAGGTTGTCGAGGGCGGTTTCCGTCAGCCCGACCGGCTCTGCAAGGCGGTAGAGCACGTATTTGGGATGCTTCAGCGCCATCAGCGCTTTCACCGAAACCACCCCGTCGGTGCACACCGAATCCCGTACGCCCAGGAAGTAATCCTCCGCGATGTCATCCACCTGCGAGATGTGTTCCATCGCCCTCCGGAATGAGTCCGGCAGGGAAGGATTCATCTCCCGCAGCACGGGCATGACCTCGTTGCGGAGGCGGTTGCGCTTGTAGGCGGCGGATGCGTTGGTGCTGTCTTCGCGCCAGGTGAGGTTGCGCGAGGTCATCCACTCATGGATTTCCTCACGGGAGATGCCCAGAAGAGGGCGTAGGATGCGCCCGTGGGCGCTCATGCCCCTGAGCCCCCTGGTGCCGGTGCCGCGGAGGAAGTTGAGGAAGAAGGTCTCGGCGTTGTCGTCGGCGTTATGCGCCACCGCCACCTTGTCGAAACCCTCCTCGCGACAGAGCTCGTCGAACCAGGCATAGCGTAGCTCGCGTGCGGCCATCTCTATGCTCACGTGCTCCTCCTTCGCGTAAACGGAAGTCTCGAAACGCTTCACGAACAGCGGCATCCCTTTCCGGGTACACCAGTCGCGCACGAAAGCCTCGTCTCCGTCGGATTCCTCGCCGCGGAGGCCGAAATTGCAGTGGCAGACAGCGAAAGAGGCCCCCGGAAACAACTCGGGAGCCCTCTCGGCCATATACATCGAATCGATGCCGCCGCTCACTGCAAGCAGCACTTTCATTATTTCTTGGAGCTGATGGTGTAGGAGAATCCGATCTCGAAGAATTCCTTGAACTGGATGGTGCGGAAGCCGTTCGGATGGTCATCATTCTTAATCAGAACAGTATCATCGTAGATCAGGTTCGTGGAGAAGGTCATGGTGAAGAACTTGGCCATCTTCCAGAAGAGTTTCTGGTCCCAGTTCACGCGGATGTTCTGGGGATTCTTCAGGTAGTTGGAGAAGAGTACGAGCTGGGTGGTGTACTTCAGGTTGTCGTTCACCACGAAATTGATGTCGGTCTTGACCTGGGCACCAAGTTCGAAACGGCTGCTCTTGTAGTAGGATCCGGTAGCAGTTCCGGCTGCCACGGCCGCGTCATAGGCCGCCTGCTCGGTGGCGGACAGATCCCTGAGCTCCATACCGTAGGTCTTGCGCAGCTCCTCGTTGTCCACGATTACGAATCCTCCGGTGAGAGGGGAAACGTTAACTGAGACCCAGGACTTCGGGGTCCACAGAAGACCGATACCGAGGGTGGAGTAGGCGGGGGAGAAGAGCCCGGACTTGAGCTCGCGAGCCGCAAGCCAGTCTGCCTTGGTGGGCTCTCCGGTGATGCCGGTGGGCGTTCCGTACTTGTAGTTGTTGTCTATCTGGGTCTTGAAGTCGAAGTTGGCGGAGTAGCTGAGATGCTGGATGGGAGTCTCATAGCCCCACTTCGATTCAAAATAGATGCGGTCCTTGACTTTCTGCAGGATGGGCTTGTCGTCGGAATAGAGGAAGCCGTAGTCGACCTGCAGGCGGTTGTTCCATATCATTTTCTCCTTCGCATAGTTGGCGTTGGCATCCAGATAACCGGTCATGGTGTAGTTGTCGTTACCGCCGGCAGCCCAGTCCCAGAGGGCCGTCTGTGCGAAGTTGAGGTTGGTCATGAGGGACTTGGTCCAGTAAACCGGCTTGGGCTGGGGCTCTTCCACGATGGGAGCCTCCGCGATGGCCGCGGCCGCCTCGGCGGCAGCTTTCTGTGCATCGTCCTGAGCATATACGCCGAATCCCGCGAGAGCGGCAACGGCAAGAAGGATTATCTTTTTCATAACAAAATGATTAATAAGCAATTGCAAATACTACACGGCCTTTCGAAGGCTTGCCGGAATAAATGTCCACGCCATCCTCTTCGCAGACGCAGCTGTCTACAGGGATGCAGCGGATAGTGGCCTTGGTTTCATCTTTGATGGCCTGTTCGGTCTCGGCGGTGCCGTCCCAGTGGCAGAGAAGGAATCCGCCCTTCTGGATCTCAGTCTTGAACTCTTCCCAGTCGTCGCACTTGCGGATGTTGGCATCGCGGAAAGCGAGGGCCTTGTCGTAGATGTTCTTCTGCACCTTTTCGAGCAGGTCTTCAATGTAGACATCTACCCCTTCGAGGCTCACCGTGGCCTTCTCGAGGGTGTCCCTGCGGGCCACTTCGACGGTGCCGGCGGCGAGGTCCCGGGCTCCGAGGGCTATGCGCACCGGCACGCCCTTGGCTTCCCATTCGGCGAACTTGAAACCGGGACGGAGAGTGTCGCGGCTGTCTATCTTCACGCTCACGCCCTTGGCGGCGAGGGCCTTCTCGATAGATTCGAACTTGGCCAGCACTGCGTCGCGCTCCTCGTCGGTCTTGTAGATAGGCACCATCACCACCTGGATGGGTGCGAGGGCGGGAGGAAGTACGAGGCCGTTGTCGTCGCTGTGGGCCATGATGAGGGCTCCCATCAGGCGGGTGCTGACGCCCCAGGATGTGGCCCAGACATACTCGAGACCGCCTTCCTTATTGGCGAACTGCACCTCGAAGCTCTTGGCGAAGTTCTGCCCGAGGAAGTGGGACGTGCCGGCCTGCAGGGCCTTTCCGTCCTGCATCATCGCCTCGATCGTAAGAGTGTCGAGGGCGCCGGCAAAACGCTCGTTGGGGCTCTTGTGGCCCACGATAACCGGCATTGCCATTGTCTCGCGGGCGAACTTGGCATACACCTGCACCATCTGCTCGGCCTTGGCCTGGGCCTCTTCGGCGGTGGCGTGTGCGGTGTGGCCTTCCTGCCAGAGGAACTCCGCGGTGCGGAGGAAGGGTCGCGTGCGCATCTCCCAGCGGACCACGTTACACCACTGGTTGCAGAGGATGGGGAGGTCCCTCCAGCTCTTGATCCAGTTCTTGTAGACGCTCCAGATGATGGTTTCAGAGGTAGGACGCACGATCAGTTCTTCTTCGAGCCTGGCATCGGGATCTACCACCACTCCCTTGCCGTCCGGATCGTTCATCAGGCGGTGGTGGGTGACCACCGCGCACTCCTTGGCGAACCCGGCCACATGCTCAGCCTCGCGGCTGAAGAAGGATTTGGGTATGAAAAGGGGGAAATAGGCGTTCTGCACGCCGGTTTCCTTGAATGCTTTGTCGAGTATGGACTGCATCTTCTCCCAGATTGCATAGCCATAGGGCTTGATAACCATGCAGCCACGCACTGCCGACTGTTCGGCGAGGTCTGCCTTGACTACTATGTCGTTGTACCACTGGGAATAATTCTCCGCTCTCGGTGTAATCTCTTTTGCCATAAAAAACTTAAGAAAAATCTGCGCTTTTTTGCGATATTTGCATCTAATTATAAACAGAAGTAAAATGTGCGTCCGCATTTAGGACGGTGCAAATATACAAAATTTAAAGGAGATTGGATTATGGCACGCAGAACGATATCGTTGCTCTCTCTGGTGATTCTCGCAGTATCTTGCGGAGTTTCAGGCGAGTACGGCTCCGTACAGCGCTTCCAGGATGGCATCTACTATAAGGGTTTCGACAAGGACATGCAAAAGGTCGAGCCTCTCACCGAGGAGGACTTCCAGCGCCTTGCCGCCGAACAGATAAAGAAAGAACAGCAGGGCCGCAGGGACACCCTCGTCGTAATCGCCGAGGATCCTTATGGCTGGGGATGGGGCTGGAACTGGTACCGTCCGTACTACGGCTGGTACGGCGGCTGGCGCCATGGCTGGTATGGCGGCTGGTACGGCGGTTACGGATACGGCTGGGGCGGATGGTATGATCCGTGGTACGGTCCCTGGTACGGTTCATATTATTCCTGGTACGATCCCTGGTATTATGGCGGATGGTACGATCCCTGGTATGGCCCGTACTATGGCCACTATCATTATCCCCATTACTACAACGACAACTACTATCACTATCGCGGCACGTCCCGCTCGGAGGTCAAGGGCGGCAACTATACCGGCTCAAGGGGCATGGGCGTAAGCGGCAGGTCCGGGGTCAGCTCATATAGCGGCAGCAGGAGCGGCGCGGGCGTCTCAACCGGAGGCTCAGCATACACCCGCAGCGGTGTTTCCGGCAGCAGTTCTTCGTCTGGCAGCATCTATTCCCGCAGCGGCGGCAGTTCCCGCAGCAGTTCCGGTTCGAGCTCCGTCGGTTCGTATTCCCGCAGCAGTTCTTCATCCAGCGCATCCCGCAGCAGTTCCAACAGCTCCTATTCGCGCAGCTCCTCGAGCAGCAGTTCCAGCTACGGCGGTAGCAGGAGCAGCGGCGGATACAGCGGAGGCGGAAGCAGTCACAGCAGTGGAGGCGGTGGTGGCCGCAGCGGCAGGTAATCCCAACTTAAACAGGTCAAGAAAATGAAAAAGACAATAACTTCACTCGCATCCCTGATGCTTATCGCTGCGCTCGCTTCGGGCCAGACGGTGTCGGATGCCCTGACATTCAGCCAGAACAATTTCTACGGCACCGCCAGGACCTTGGGCATGGGCAACGCGGTAACCGCCATCGGCGGAGATCTCGGCACCATTTCCATCAACCCTGCTGGCGGATCGGTTTCGGCTTTCTCTCAGTTTGAATTCTCTACCGGATGGACGACTTCGAACAGCGTTTCATCCTATGCACCCTCATACGATTCAGCCACCCAGAGCGCTCCGAACTATAACGGAGGCTTCGAGAACGGCAAAACCCGGATGACGATCCCCAACATCGGCATGAACCTTTGTTTCGAGACCGGCAACCGCACCGGCATCCTGTCCTGGAACTTCGGCTTCATCATGAACCGCAGCCAGACATACACGCAGATATTCTCCGCGTCCGGGCTTGAGAATCATACTTCCATGACCGGAGCCCTGGCCACTTTCGCCAGCGGCATGCCCGGTAATATCCTTGGAGACAGCAACATGTTCGATTCCGGTTATGCCTGGAATTCCATCTGTGCATACGACGGCGGCCTCATAAACTACAACAGCGACGCCGGCACGTATTTCGGTTCCGCCGAAACCGTGACCAAGACGGGCTCCGACTACAGTTACGAGATGCTCGGAGTGCTGAAGCAGAACATAGGCGTGACCAGCACCGGTTCCAAGAACGACGTGGTGATGAACTACGGAGTCAACATCGACAACCGCCTGTTCCTGGGCGTCAACCTGAACATGCCGGTCGGCGGATACAAATACTCCGAATACTACAACGAGGCTGCTCAGGATCCCTCCGATTTCCCTGTCACACCTGAATACTACAGCTCCAGCAGCAAGACTTATGAGAAGGGCAAAGCCACCCACTATCTCGGCAGCACGTACAAGTACAATTACGTGGCCGATATTAGCGGCATCAATGCCCAGATAGGAGTCATCTGGCTGCCCACGGCCGGTGTGCGCATCGGCGCAGCCATAAAGACCCCTACGGCCTACACCATCAGTGAAAGATGGTCCGTGGAGGTGAACTCGGAATTCCAGGATGCCAGCGAAAACGCAAAGTCCTCTTCCGATCCTGCCGAGGCTTCCTACAACTTCCGTTCGCCCTACACCGCGAACTTCGGCCTGGCCTACACTCTCGGCCGCTCCGGCCTTCTCAGCGTGGACTATGAACTTACGGACTACAGCGTGATGAAGTTCAGCCAGGAATACGTGGACGCAACATTCACCTATGAGGATCCTTTCTACCGTGTCAACCGTCTGAACAAGCTCTTCTGTGGTTTGCAGCAGAACCTCAGGATAGGTGCTGAGTTCAGGGTGATGCCGGCTTTCACGCTCCGTGCGGGTTTCAACATGTCCACCAGCCCCGAACGCCACTACACCGACAACGAAGGTTACACCGTCTATGCGGCCGACTACGACAGATGGTTCAACGACTATGAAAGCGGAAAGTACTCGCTCGTGGACGGTTCCGCCCAGTACGCTCCGGACAGGATCGTTTCTTATTCGTTCGGCGCCGGGTATTCGTCTCCCGGATCATTCTATGCCGACATAGCCTTCCGCCGCACGAAATTGAACGACAGTCAATATGTCCCATACGACAATTATCTCAGCCATACTGATGGTATTGTTGGAGGGAAAACCTACGATATAGTATCGCCGTCTGTCAAATCTGCTCTCTCCCAGTTTGACGCGGTATTAACACTCGGATGGAGATTTTAAATGATGCAGTTGACAGCCAAGCAGTTAGCAGAAATTCTTCGGGGCACCGTCGAGGGTGACCCCGAAGTTCGGATTACCACCTTTGCCAAGATCGAGCACGGCAAGCCGGGAGCGCTCAGTTTCTACGCAAATCCGAAGTACGAACAGTACGTGTACACCAGCAAATCCAGCGTGCTTCTGGTGAATGCTGATTTTGAACCCAAACAGAAAGTCGGGCCCACGATGATACGCGTGGAGAATGCCTACAACGCGGTAGCCGAGCTTCTCAAGTATGTTTCCGACCAGCGGAAGATGTACAAGCGCCACCGTGCGTGGAGCTGCCGCATCGCCTGCAGTGCCAAGCTGGGCAGGAAGGTCTCCGTCGGAGCCGGTACCGTCATCGGAAAGAACTGCAGGATAGGGGATTACGGCATCATCCATTCCAACGTTACCATAGGCGAAGGCACCGTAATCGGGCATCACTGCATAATCTATCCGGGCGTGGTCATCTACCCCGGAATGAAGATAGGAGACAACGTCATCCTCCATGCCAACTGCGTCATCGGTTCCGACGGCTTCGGCAACGCGCCTCAGCCGGACGGCAGCTGGAAGAAGATAGAGCACCTCGGCAATGTTGTCATTGGCAACGACGTAGAAATAGGATCCGGCACGACCATCGACCGTGCCGAGATGGAATCCACCATCATCGGCAACGGCGTGCGTCTCGACAACCTCTGCCAGATAGCCCACAACGTGGTGATAGGGGACAATACCGTGATGGCCGCCCAGTGCGGCGTGGCGGGTTCCGCGATCATCGGCAAGAACTGCATTTTTGGAGGCCAGGTGGGCATTATGGGGCATATCAAGATAGCCGATAATACCACCGTTGGCGCCCAGGCCGGAATCGCCGGCCCTGTGCGCAAGAGCGGCCAGATACTACTCGGCTCTCCGGCCATCCCGCACATGCTCTACATGCGCAGCTACGCAAAGTTCAAACAGGCTGGGGGAGAGTAATTTAGAGATAATAGAAAAATTTGCTATCTTTGCGGGCTATTATGAAAGAACGCACCCTCAGCAAGAGTTACACATTTGAAGGAAAAGGTCTCCACACCGGAACCAGTTCAAAGATGAAAGTATCTCCGGCCCCTGCCGGAACTGGTCTCGTATTCATCCGCACCGACCTTGGTGTCACAATCCCCGCACTTGCTGAAAACGTCTCCAATACCGCACGCTGCACGGTCATTTCCAAGGGAGAAGCCAAAGTTTCCACCATCGAGCATCTGATGTCTGCCTTCACGGGCATGGGCATAGACAATGCCATCGTGGAGATCGACAACGTCGAGGTGCCCATCCTGGACGGCTCAGCCCGTTTCTATGTCAAGGCCTTCGCAGCCGACGGCCTGGTGGAGCAGGATGCCGAACGCAGGTATTTCGATATTCCCGAAACCGTCGAGATCAAGCATGAGGCGAGTGGATCCTGGGTACGTATCGAGCCTGCCGACCATCTTTCATACGATGTAACCGTAGACTTCGGCTCCCGCGTGCTCGGCGTGCAGACCGCTCACTGGGACGAGACAGTGGATTACGCTTCGCAGATAGCCATTTGCCGCACGTTCTGCTTCTTCCATGAAGTGCAGTATCTTGCCAGCCAGGGGCTGGTCAAGGGCGGCGACGTCGACAATGCCATCGTGGTCGTGGAGCATCCCGTGGAGGATGCCGTCCTTACCCAGATGGCTAACCTTTTCAAGCAACCCAAACTCTCCGTTACTCCCGAGGGGTATCTCAGCAATCTCGTGCTGAACTTCCCGGACGAATGCGGCCGTCACAAGCTGCTGGACCTGATCGGAGACATGAGGCTCGCGGGAGGATATCTCCGGGCCCATATAAGCGCGTACAAACCTGGCCATACGATTAACACGAATGCGGCTAAAGCCGTGCAGAAATTGATTTGAGATTATGGCAAACATTCATCCCCTTGCATGCGTAAGCCCCCTCGCCAAGCTCGGCGAGCACGTTGAAGTGGGCCCCTATGCATTCATCGACGCCAACGTTGAGATTGGCGATTATACAAAGGTCCATCCCCACGCAACCATCTTCCCCTATGCCAAGATAGGAGAGCACTGCGAAATCTTCCCCGGTGCGGTGGTGGCGGCCATCCCTCAGGACCTGAAATTCGACGGAGAAGTCACTTATGTAGAGATAGGCAATTACGTAACCATCCGTGAGTGCGCCACCATCAACCGCGGCACCAAGGCCAGCGGCAAGGGTGTCACCAGGATTGGAGACCACACCCTCATCATGTCTTACGTGCATGTGGCACACGATTGCACCGTGGGCAGCCACTGCATCCTCGTAAGCTATGTGGGCATAGCCGGTGAGACGGATGTGGACGACTGGGCGATCCTCGGCGGAAGCACCGTGGTACATCAGTTCTCCCATATCGGAAAGCACGCCATGGTCGGCGGAGGCAGCAAGGTCAACAAGGACATCCCTCCTTATTCCCTCTGCGGCCGCGAGCCCGTCTGCTATGCCGGTGTCAACCTCGTCGGCCTTCGCCGCCGCGGTTTCGACAGCGATACCATCCGCAATATCAAGGACATCTACGATCTTCTTTACTTCCAGGGTTACAACATTTCGGATGCCTGCGCACGTATCCAGCAGGGCTTCCCGGACAGCCCCGAGAAGGAAGAGATCCTGACCTTCATCAAGAACTCCAAGCGCGGTATCGTCCGTGGTAACGATTCCCGCGAGAAGGGACTCATTGAGTAGTGCTGCTGACTACAGCATACTTTCCTCCTATAGAGTACTTTGCCCTCCTGGCGAAGTACTCTGTCGTTTATATGGAAGCGTGCGAGAACTACCAGAAGCAGAGTTGGCGCAACCGCTGCCAGATCCTGACGGCAAACGGGGTGGAATCGCTGAACGTGCCGGTTGTTCATGAGAACGGCACTTTTTCGCTGCCAATCAAGGAAATACGCGTGGAGTACACTACACCCTGGGTGCTGCGAACGGAAAGGGCCATAGAATCTGCCTACAGCTCATCACCTTTTTTTATTTATTATAAGGATGCGCTGTTTTCGATTCTGGATTCGCATCCGGCCACCCTTTGGGAGTTGAACCGGTGTCTTATCGATTTCTTCTGTTCCAAAATCGGCATCTCGCCGTCTATTCTGGAAACGGCTGATTATTCACAGGCCGCGGAGGATTACCGGGAGCTGATCCATCCGAAGAGAGAGAATACAATAATGCAGGATCTGGGCCTGGAGCGGCCCCACTGGCAGGTATTCCGCGATAAGTTCGGCTTCGTGCAGGGCCTGTCCATCATGGACCTGCTGTTCAACGAAGGTCCGGAATCTATCTGCTGGCTAAGGTAATCTACTCCACGGGAACGAAGTTCCGCCCGATAGTCTTGCCGTAGGTGAGGATATTATAGCCGGGTGAAATATCGCCCATCTTAAGACTTTCCAGCGTTTCGAAACGGACACCCTTGAAGACCGTCGTTTCGGTGGCATGATCGTGACCGGTCAGGACGATATCGACGCCCGTACGCGCAAAGAGACCGGCCAGGTCGTAGGTTTCTTCGAGAGCGAAGTTGCCGGTTGTGCCTTGGGAAATGTCCCGCTTCCAGAAATGCGTATGTGTGAATACGGTGATGTGGTCGTATTTCCCTTGGCCGTCGGTCAGAATCTCCTCTGCCCAGGCACGCTGGCTGCGGCCGAGTGTACCGCCGGCCGATTCCAGGGAAAGGAAAAGGTCTTTGCCGCGGCCCGGAGTAAGGACTTCGAACCAGTATGAGGAGGTATGGAAGCGTGAAACCCAGTCATTCCATTCGCCGAAGTAGACATCGTGGTTTCCGGCGGTGGGAAAATGTCGCAGTCCGGCGGCCTCAAGAGGGCCGATATGGCTGGCGAAGACGTCCGCCTGGCTTTTGTCATTGACGCTGTCACCAAGATTGATCCAGAAAGGAGCAGCGTTTTCATCGGCAAGCAGATCAGTTACGAATCGGTCTATGTTCCGGGTTTCCTTTTCAGTGACATGCGCATCGGTCAGCACAAATACGCTGTAGTTGTCGTCCGTGACGGTAATGGATGCATATCCGGCCTTGGCGTTATACTCCATGGACTGTGTAAAACGTGCGTCGGCATCACCGCTGCGCGTATATACAAAACCCAGCCAATCGACGTTGCAGGCGCTCAGGCAGAGGGCTGTCAGAACGAGGATCAATGGCTTTTTCATAGGGCGAAGCGGTAACTTAAACCAATCCCGGCACTGAATCCGTACCAGGAGGCCGTAAGATGAAACATGCCGGTGGGATTGACATTCAGTTCCCCAATCAGAGAAAGATGCTCTCCCAGACGGTAGTAGCCCTCCAGGAAGAAAACGGGTTCCATGGCCCTTTCCACCTGGTAGCGGGAATAATTTGCCACGCCCCCGGAGAGGTTCCAGGTGGCGTCATCGGTCTTCAGCCGGTATGCAATGCGATAGAAGGGATCTATCGGTTCCACAACTTTGTCGGTACTTTCCCTGTCCAGGATCCAGCGGACACTCAGTCCGAATTGGGCGCTTAGATGATCATTCCGCCACCCGACGCTCCCGGCGGTGAGCCATTCGTCGATGCCGTATTTGTAAAACCCGCCGTAGTAGCCGGTTACATCGGCGAACAACTGTCCTTTCTTCAATGGAAACGCGGGCTGCACGTGAAGAAGGCCCGTCATGACGCCGGAACTGAGGCCCTGGAAACCGGACCGTATGTCCAGATTCTTACAAACCGGAAGGCTCAATTGCAGAGCCCCGCCACCATAGCCGACCCATGTCCGGTTCTGTCCGCCGACACCCAGCAAGGCAACCTCATAAGGGACGCCCGCCGTCATCGGCAGCACCCCAAGCAACCACGCCACTACAAGTGTCAGACATTTTCTTTTTCCGGACATAGTTATCTGAGTTTATCAGTAGTGACGGCGATGATTAATCGGCCGATTGACGAACCAAGGCCGAAAAGGTGGATTCCGGGTTCGCCGGAATGAGCATTATTGTTCCAGAACGATTCGAGCTTCAGGCGGAGTTGGTCGCTGGATAGCGGCAGGGCGCGGGCGGTGACGCCGGCGCCGGGCCAGCGGGTGGCGAAATCGCGCAGGGAAGCCTTCCCGAATGGCGCAACTTCCTGAATATCAAACCATTTGCCGTATGGCGCCAAATCGGAAACTATTGAATCTATAATATACAGATGTGTGTCCGGACCAAGTTTCCGGAGGCCATACTTTTCGCTGATAAGTTTAAATGCACCGCTTTTAGCCAGTGCAGGCCCTGGTTCGAAAAGCAGCTGGCCCGGTTCGGGCATGGCGGAAATGAACACTGGTGCAGCGGCTTTTTCTTCGCTGATGGTAAAACGGAAATCCCCGCCGTCATTGCCGGCATGACCGGCAATCGCTACGACCAAAGTCGTCTCGCCGGCGAATTCCGGCTCCATCAGCAACAACAGTTCCTTGCACTCGCCATCCGCCTCTACCACGTGCAACTCCTTTACACAGTGGAACTTGCGCAGCATCAAGGAGATATCCGCCATAGGCGAAAGCTTGACCATGAAACGGCATCCGCGCCCCAGAACGATATCCTGTAATGCCAGCACGTCCGGAGAGCAGTCTTCCGGCATAAAGACCTTGCGGCCTTCGGAACGGCGGGCAGGATCGGCGAATACCAGGTCCGGCTTGAATGAATCCAGCAGCCCCGGCAGAGTCTCCGCAGAAATGCAGACCTGCGAGAACTCGATGTTATCGCATCCGAGACGCTTCAAGTTCGCCTTCGCCGCCTCGAACAGCACCGGATTCATTTCGTTGTACAGCACCGCCTCTGCCACCTTGGCGAACTGCCAGCAGTCGATTCCCAGGCCGCCGGTTAAATCGGCGATCCTGCGAATCGACTTTTGTGGGGGCTCTGCCCCCAGAACCCCCGCGGCTCCCGGACTACCGACATCGCCTGCTTTGCAGGCTCCGTCCCGTCCTCCGCCGTGCACGCTGAGGCGTGCATTCGCCTCCGGCTCTACAACCGCGGCCTTGTAGCTGGCCGTGGCGGTGCTGCTGCACTGCTCCGCACTCAAACTCAGCGGACATACAATCCCCGGATCCGCATACCACTCGGGCACCTTCAGGCGCAGTTTCCTTCGCGAAGCGATGCACTCCGCCGCAAGCGCCACGTCCACGTCCGGCCAGCGGTCGCGGTGCAGCACCAGGGCGGCGAGGTCGTCGTTTTCGTGCTCAAGTATGAAGTCGGTCAAATCCACAATACGAATGTAGAGTATTTTTGTTTTTTCTCCAAAAATACTTATCTTTGTACCCGTGAACGAGATAGAGGCCGCAAGGTCCTCTATTTTTTATTATGGATTATGGAAAAAACTGAACTTCAGCCGGTATTGGAAAAGGCCGCCGCAGAGCGCGCCTGCCGCATCGTGGAAATCGTCGCGGACGACGACAACAACTTCGACGTAACCATCGACAAGGACGGCGGAGCCGACCTGGCCGACTGCGAATATATCCACCGCGCCGTGCTGGCCGCCTTCGACCGCGACATAGAAGACTACGCCCTCACGGTAGGCACTGCCGGCATCAGCCCGGAAGAGGCCGACGAACTGCTTGCAAACGAAAAATAAACCATATACAATGAACAAAGAAGAAAAAGTAACCTTGATTGATGCCTTCAAGGACTTCAAGGAAGAGAAGAACATTGACCGCCCCGTGATGATGGGCGTTCTCAAAGACGTGTTCCTGACCCAGATTGCAAAGACCTACGGCTCCGCCGACAACTTCGACGTCATCGTGAACGTCGACAAGGGTACCTGCGAGATCTACCAGAACTTCGAGATCGTGGAAGAGGTGGAGAATCCTGCCGCAGAGATGACCCTCGAGGAGGTCCGCAAGGACAGCGGTGACGACGACTACGAGGTGGGCGACACCTACGCGAAGAAGCTCCCGCTTTCCGCATTCGGCCGCCGCGGCATCCTGAACATCCGTCAGAACCTTCAGGGCCGCATCATGGACATCGAGAAGGCCAACGTCTATAAGAAGTATTCCGAGAAGGTCGGCGAGGTGTTCACCGGCGAAATCTACCAGACCTGGTCCCGCGAAGTGCTGCTTCTCGACGAGGACGGCAACGAGCTCCACATCCCCAAGGAAGAGCAGATTCCCGGCGAGCGTTTCAAGAAGAACGACACCGTGCGCGCCATCATCAAGAAGGTGGAGATGCGCAACAATACCACTCCCTACATCACCCTTTCCCGCGTAGACCCTGACTTCCTCGCCAGACTCTTCGAGATGGAGGTTCCCGAGATTGCAGACGGACTCATCACCATCAAGAAGGTGGTCCGCGTGCCCGGTGAGCGTGCCAAGGTAGCGGTGGAATCCTACGACGAGCGCATCGATCCCATCGGCGCCTGCATCGGCGTCAAGGGCGGTCGCGTGATCGGCATTGTCCGCGAACTCCGCAACGAGAACATCGACGTGCTGCAGTGGAGCAGCAATCCCAAGCTCCTCATCCAGCGTGCTCTCACTCCCGCCCGCGTGAGTTCCATCGACATGGGCGAATCTCCCGAAGACAAGGTGAAGGTTTACATGCTTCCGGAGGAAGTCCAGAAGGGTATCGGCCGCGGCGGCGTCAACGTGCAGCTGGCCGGAATGTTGGTAGGCCGCGAGATCGAGGTCTGGCGTGAGACTCCAAAGGGAGAGGTCGCAGCGGAGGAAGAGGATGACGTGGCACTCGAAGAGTTCACCGATCCCGAATATGGCCGCACCATCGACGGATGGGTCATCGACAAGCTCAAGAGCATCGGATGCGACACCGCCCGCAGCGTTCTCGCCATCGATCCCGAGGACCTCGCCAAGAGGGCCGACCTCGACATGGAGACCGTGGAAGACGTGCGCAGCATCCTTTCCGCAGAATTTGAAGATTAATCAAGAATACAGGGGTTAAAATATGGCAGAAATCAGACTGAACAAGATAATGCGGCAGTTCAACATTGGACTGCAGGACATCGTTGACTTTCTCAAGACCCAAGGCGCGGACGTCGAGGAGAATCCTAATGCAAAGGTCTCCGACGAGTACATGCCCGCCATCCAGAAGCAGTTCGGGGCAGACCTGAAGGCTGCGGAGGAGGCCAATGAGAGGGCCATAAAGATGTCGGACATACTGGAGAATTCCGGGAAGAAGAAGGAGGAGGCGATTGAGGAGGAAGAGGAGGAGCGCGTAATCGTGCGCACTAATACTCTTTCGCGGAAGAAGGCGGAGCCTAAGCCGGAACCGAAACCGGTTCCTGAACCCGAGCCCACGCCCGAGCCCGAACCCACGCCTGAACCGGAACCCGCTCCGGCACCGGAACCCGAGCCTGTCGCAGAGCCCGAGCCGGTTGTAGAGCCTGCACCCGAGCCGGAGCCGGTTGTCGAACCCGAACCGGAACCCGAGCCCGCCCCCGCACCTGAACCCGAACCCGTCAAGGCCGAACCGACCCCTGCGGCCAAGACCGACGACGGTTTCAAGGTGGTGGGCAAGATAGATCTGTCCCAGTTTGACAAGAAACCTGCCAAGAAGCGTGAGCGCATCGCCAAGGGCACCCAGAAGGTGGACGTGGCGAAGGCCGGAGCCAACATCGAGCGCAGCGCCAAGAAAGACAATAAGCCCGCATCCCAGCAGGCCGGCGGCAAGGGCCGCAAGCGCGACCGCTTCAAGCCCGCCATGACCGAGGCTGAGATGGAAGAGATGCAGAAGGAGATCCAGAAGCAGGTCAAGGAGACATACGCCAAGATGAACGAGGGCAAGAAGAACAACTTCGGCGCGAAGTACCGCAAGGAGAAGCGCGAGCTGGCCGCCCAGCGCAGCCAGGAGGAGCGCGAGCAGGCATCCGCCGAAGGCAAAGTGCTGAAGGTCACCGAGTTCGTAACGGTTAACGACCTCGCCACCCTCATGAACAACACCCCGGTGAACAACGTCATCGGAGCGTGCATGAGCCTGGGCCTGATGGTGTCCATCAACCAGCGTCTCGACGCTGAGGCCCTCGTGCTGGTGGCCGAGGAGTTTGGCTACAAAGTTGAATTTGTGGGCGCAGAGCTTACCAACGAGATAGAATCCGCCGAGCAGGCAGACAAGGAAGAAGACCTGGTCTCCCGTCCTCCGGTCATCACCGTCATGGGTCACGTCGACCACGGTAAGACCTCCCTGCTGGACTACATCCGCAAGACCAACGTCATCGCCGGTGAGGCGGGTGGAATCACCCAGCACATCGGAGCATACAACGTTCAGTTGGAAGACGGCCGCCGCATCACGTTCCTGGATACCCCCGGTCACGAGGCCTTTACGGCCATGCGTGCCCGCGGTGCCCAGATGACCGACCTCGCCATCATCATCATCGCGGCCGACGACGCCGTGATGCCGCAGACGGTCGAGGCCATCAACCATGCGCAGGCCGCAGGCGTGCCCATGGTGTTCGCCATCAACAAGATAGACAAACCCGGCGCATCCGCCGACAAGATCTACCAGCAACTCTCCCAGATGAACATCCTTACCGAGGCATGGGGTGGCAAATACCAGTGCCAGGAGATATCCGCCAAGCACGGCATCAACGTGGACAAGCTCCTCGAAAAGGTGCTGCTCGAGGCAGACCTCCTGAACCTCAGGGCCAACCCCAAGCGCCTGGCATCCGGTGCCGTCATCGAGTCTTCGCTCGACAAAGGCCGCGGCTACCTGGCCACGATCCTCGTGCAGAACGGAACCCTGCATCAGGGCGATATCATGCTGAGCGGCAGCTACTTCGGCCGCGTGCGCAGCATGTTCAACGAGCGCGGCCAGCGCGTGATGGAGGCAGGCCCTTCCACGCCGGTGTCCGTCCTCGGCCTGAACGGCGCACCCGCCGCAGGTGAGAAATTCAACGTGATGACAGACGAGAAGGAGGCCAAGAGCATCGCCGCCAAGCGCGAGCAGCTCATACGCATCCAGGGTATCAAGACCCAGAAGCACATGACCCTCGAGGAGATCGGCCGCCGCATCAGCATAGGCAACTTCAAGGAACTCAACATCATCGTCAAGGGCGATGTGGACGGTTCCGTGGAGGCCCTGTCCGACTCCCTCATCAAGCTCAGCACCGAGAGCATCCGTGTGAACGTGATCCACAAGGCCGTGGGTGCCATCTCCGAGAGCGATATCCTCCTCGCGGAGGCATCCGATGCCGTTATCATCGGCTTCCAGGTGCGTCCGACCGTCGAGGCTCGCAGGGCTGCGGAGAAGGAAGGCATCGAAATCCGCCTCTACTCCGTCATCTACGATGCCATCAACGAGGTGAAGGACGGTATGGAAGGCATGCTCGAGCCTGAAAAGAAGGAAGAAGTCATCGCTACCGCCGAGATCAAGCAGACCTTCCACATCAGCAAGGTCGGCACCATCGCCGGATGTATCATGCGCGAAGGCAAGATGGTCCCGAAGGTGTCCGTACGCCTCATCCGCGACGGCATCGTGGTCTACACCGGCGAACTCGGTTCGCTGAAGATAGGCAAGGACGATGTGAAGGAGGTTGCCGCCGGCAAGGAGTGCGGTATGAGCATTGCCGGATTCAACGACATCAAGGAAGGCGACTTCATCGAAGCATTCAAGATCGTCGAAATCAAGAGGACACTGTAAAGCGCCCCCTGTATGGCAGACGAAAAGATAATATTCTCGATGAACGGGGTGGGCAAGGTCCTGCCCCACAACAACAAGGTCATCCTCAAGGACATCTACCTATCCTTCTTCTACGGAGCCAAGATAGGCATCATCGGCCTGAACGGCTCCGGTAAATCCACGCTCCTGAAGATCATTGCCGGGGTAGAGAAAAGCTACCGCGGTGAGGTCGTGTGGGCCCCCGGCTACTCCGTGGGCTATCTGGAGCAGGAACCGCAGATGAATCCGAACAAGACCGTGCAGGAGGTTGTCGAGGAGGGCGTTGCCGACGTGATGAGCCTGCTTACGCGCTACAATGAGGTGTGCCGCCATCTTGGCGATATTATCGACGACACGGTGATGTATTCCCTCTTCGAGCAGCAGGCCGAACTCACCGAGAAGATCGACGCCTGCAACGGCTGGGAGATAGAATCCAAGCTGAACAGGGCCATGGATGCCCTCCAGTGCCCTCCGGCCGATGCCTTGATAAAGAACCTGTCCGGAGGAGAACGCCGCCGGGTGGCCCTGTGCCGCCTGCTCCTTCAGGAGCCGGACGTGCTGCTCCTCGACGAGCCCACTAACCATCTTGACACCGAGAGCATTCAGTGGCTGGAAGCCCATCTGCAGCAGTACAAGGGCACCGTCATCGCCGTCACTCACGACCGATACTTCCTCGACAACGTTGCCGGATGGATCCTTGAGCTCGACCGCGGGGAGGGTATCCCCTGGAAGGGAAACTACTCATCCTGGCTGGAGCAGAAGACCATGCGCCTGGCGATGGAAGAGAAGCAGGAAAGCAAGCGCCGCAAGACCCTGGAGCACGAGCTCGAGTGGGCGAGGATGGCCCCCAAGGCCCGCCATGCCAAGAGCAAGGCGCGTCTGGGTGCCTACGAGAAACTGGCTTCCGCTGATACAAAGGAGCGTGAGCAGAACCTGGAGATATATATTCCGAACGGACCCCGTCTCGGCAATAAAGTCATTGATTTCAAGGGGGTTACCAAGGCGTATGGGGATAAGCTCCTGTTCGAGAACCTGTCCTTCGTGCTGCCGCCTGCCGGCATAGTGGGTGTAATTGGCCCCAACGGCGCGGGCAAGACCACGCTCTTCCGCCTGATCATGGGCCTGGAGAAGGCCGATGCCGGCACGATAGAGATAGGGGAGACGGTGAAGATTTCCTATGTGGATCAGCAGCACAAGAGCATCGATCCCGACAAGACCGTGTTCGAGACCATCGCCGGCAACTCCGAGTGGGTGAGGCTGGGTGGACGGGACATCAACGCCCGTTCATGGGTCTCGCGTTTCAACTTCTCCGGCGCCGACCAGGAGAAGCTCTGCGGAGTGCTCTCCGGAGGTGAGAGGAACCGCCTGCACCTGGCCCTGACACTGAAGGACGAGGGCAATGTGCTACTGCTCGACGAGCCCACTAACGATGTGGACGTGAACACCATACGCGCACTGGAAGAAGGCCTCGAGAACTTCGCCGGCTGCGCCGTGGTCATCTCCCACGACCGTTGGTTCCTGGACCGCATAGCTACGCACATCCTCGCCTTTGAGGGCGATTCAAGTGTGTATTTCTTTGAAGGAAGCTACTCCGAATACGAAGAGAACCGCAAGGCCCGCCTCGGCGACACCGAGCCCAAGCGCTTCAAGTACAAGAAACTGATGGAGTAGTGATCTTCTTCAGGAATTCTTTCGGCGTGTATACCGGGATGTCGGTGTATGCGCCGAAATCTTTTTTATTACGGGTAATTATGTAATTGCAGTCCACGGATTCGGCGCAGGATATCTGCATGGCATCTTCGAAATCCGGACAGGCTGATTTCAGGCCTTCGTAAAGCATGAGTTCCTCGAGGGGAATGATCTTGCAGTCGTTCATCAGTTGTTTCAATACAGGTATGATGCGCTCTTTCCCCACAAGTTTGCAGCCCAGATAAGAGATGTCTGAAATGCTTTTCATGGAAATACAGAGCCGGAAGTAATCCTTGAATGCGGATAGGTTGATGACGTCCTCAGAGCTTTTCCACTCCGGGGTTCTCGCGTGATCCATGGTATCGATCACGACATTCGTGTCTATGAACAGCTTAATCACAGTCAAATTTCAATATACGTTGCAACTTCCAGTCCGCCGCGATCTCTTCTTCGGTAAACCATGTTCCTTCCGGAAACCTGAGCGCTTCCACCAGCGGGCACGGCCCGTCGGGAATTTCGAGCTTCGGAAGTTCCGGTTCCAGCGGAGAGTCTTTCAAAAGCACATTCTCCACATAGTTGTTGAGGCTCTGGCCCCTGGCTCTCGCCTTTCTCTTCAGCCTGTTCAGCAAATCTGTCTCCAGCCTGAATGCCGTCTGAACTTTGGTAGAGGTTCGCAT
>JAEEGG010005724.1_pt1 | contig 29332 bp, 22 predicted proteins | sample 9134161 | NCBI WGS metagenome assembly JAEEGG01 (sample SAMN16246543, study PRJNA631951) | gut metagenome | biome: gut microbiome; feature: rumen; material: CR-attached | host: Bos | place: Iran: Karaj | collected 2018-10
TCGCTCAGCGAATTGCGCAAGGTCGATGAGAACAAGTTGGACATTGCTGTCGGCAACAGTCAGCAGGAGGCCGAACAGATTGTCACTTTCAACGAGTTTGCCTTCTTCCGTGGCATCACCAAGCTTGGCAACGTTGAAGAAGTGCCTAATGCCTCTCAGCGACGTGCCGCTGCAACAGGTACCGCCTTCCACAATATGAAAAACCTGAAGGAGTTTCGCATCCCCGAGAGCGTGACCACTATTGGCGACGAGGCATTCAAGGGTTGCGATAAGTTGGAGACGGTCACTCTGACACAGAAGGTTGTCACCGTTTCGGGCAAGTCTTTCTACAATTCCAGTGTGAAGGATATTCTGGTAGATAAATCCAACACCGCGTTTACGTCGTACGACGGGCTGCTCTACAACAAGAGCGACGAACTGGTGTGCTATCCACAGGGACGCAAGACGAGTAGTGTGACGCTTCCCGGTGTCACCCGCCGCATCCTTAAACATGCCTTCTATAAGGTGCCCGGACTGGACTCCATCTTCATCGAGAGCAAAAACCTGACAGATATGGTCTATCTGGACAACGAAGGCATCGTACACTATTCACAGGAAACAGGTACCTCAACACCAGCCATGCGCGTCTATGTCAACGACGGTAGTACTGATGCCACACTCTACAACCGCTATATGAACAACGATACGTGGGCTGACATTGCCGATGCCGGACTGTTGGGAAGATACTATCCACTCGTCTTCAACGACGCGAAGGCTGCCACGCTCTATCTGGGCTTCAACACACAACTGCCTGCCGACCTGCGTGTCTATCTGGTCAGCAAGGACGATAGCGACGCAAATACTGCCACGCTGCTGAACATCAGCAAGAAGACAGACAACAAACTGGCTAAGAATACTGCTGTGGTGGTGCGTTCGCCCTATGCAGGAATTGTCAAGCTCTTCCCCTATAAGGGCACCGATGTTGCTACCATTCCGCTCTACGTCAACGCCCTCAATGGAGTAGGGGAGAAGGGCATGCGCGTGAATCAGGGCGACAGCAACCAGGGCAACTGCCTCACGCTGGGTCGCAACAGCCAGAAGCAGCTGGGCTTCTTCTACTATAAGAACAATCTTGTCCAGCCCTTCCACGCCTATCTGACAGCAAACACCATCAATGCCCGAATGGTTAAGTTCGACGATGTTACCGACCTCGATATAGCAGAAACCAAAGAAGAACCCACACAGGAGTCGGTGGCAGACCTCTACGACGACCTCTTTGCCTACAAGAAGAGCGACGATGGAAAGTCGTGCCGTGCCGTATGGTACTATGGCGACGACCAGAACGTCACCATTCCTTCCCAGGTGGAGGGCATTCCCGTTACCGCCTTGGGTAAGAACCTTTTCTATGGCAACGAGTTTCCCATCTGGTCAGTCAACGTGCCCAGCAGCATCAAGACGCTGCGCGTGGCTCGCCAGGAGAAAGACAACCCCTTCTACGGACTGAACGACAGCACCATTATCTATCTGCCTTATGGCGCAGGTTATACCATGCCCGACGACGAGTGGAGTGTGGTAATGGACGACCACTGCAAGCGACTCTATATTGTTGACAGTCAGTCGTTCATTCCTCCTCGCGAATTCTATGCCGACTACGTTGTATACAATCGTGGGCTGTGGGCTGAGACAGATCTCGTTTCGAACTATGAGGGTGGCGACATGGAAGAAATGAAGATTGATCACATGGACGGTACCAACGAGGCACTGTCGCGCGAAGTAGATTTCGACCTCTTTACTGTTAAGTATAAGCGCAAGGCCTATGCCTTATGTCTTCCCTTCGACGTTGACCTCAAGGCAAATGAAACGAATGATGAGAGTTCCCTGAAAGCCTATCAGCTGAAGTATGTCAAGGACAACCTCCACTTCGTCTTCGTTGAGGTCGCCCAGCAGCTCAAGGCTGGCGAACCATATTTCCTCGTTGTTGATGGTGGTGGCTATCACCTCTCGAATGACCAGCGGACGAAGGTTAGTGCCCAGCTGCACCCACTGACAGTCACTGACTACAATACAGGTGCTGTCGTAGGACAGTTCAAAGGAACTTTTTCGTATATTAGCAATGACCAGGCCATAGCAGAACACGCCTTCGTAGTTCAAAGTATTGGCAACTGGCATCGTATCTCCAATAAGAATCCTGCTCTTGCAAGGGTGAATATACCCGCCAATCGTGCATACTTCAGTCGCACTGACGGCTATAATCGCAGCAAATACTTCACCAACTATCAGTCGGGCGGAAGCAATGCCCGCAACCGTGTTGCTGACGATGGTGTTTCCGACTTCCCCACTGATGCTTACTATAGCGATATAGACTTCGAGGTGGACGACGAGTCAACAGATATCCGTCCTGTTATTCATACCATCGACCTTGACGGTACGGAGCGTATCTACGACCTCAGTGGCCGTCCGCTCAAGAGCCAGCCCAGCAAGGGTGTATATATCAAAAACGGGAAAAAATACGTTAATAAATAAAGCCCAATACAAGTAAGACTTATGAAATTACGTGAAAAGATTTACGATCTTGTAGAGCCGCGAAGAATCGACACCCACAAAGCACGCACGTATGACTCTATCATGTTGTTGGCTGTTGACCTCAGCATACTGCCCCTGATGTTCCGGACCCAGTACGAAATCTTCTGGTATTTCGATTTGTTTTCCGGCGTATGCTTCATTGTCGATTATCTCCTTCGCTGGCTGACAGCCGACTTTAAGTCAAAGCACAACAAGATTGTAGCTTTCATCCTGTATCCGTTCACCCCGATGGCCATTATCGACATGCTGTCAATATTGCCCGTCTTCAACCTGCTGGGGCCCTCGTTCAAGATGTTCCGTGTGTCGCGACTGCTCAAGTTGCTTCGCATCTTCAAGGTCATCCGTTATTACGAACCGCTTGCCATCATTCGACGTGTCATCCACAAGCAGGGCAGCGTTCTGCTGGTAGTCCTGTGGCTGGCGCTCTTCTACATCTTCATCACGGCGCTCATCATGTTCAATGCCGAAGAGGATATCAACCCGGCAACGGGCAAGTTGTTGTTCGACAATTTCTTCGACGCCTTCTACTGGGCAGCCTGTACGCTCACCACGGTAGGCTATGGTGACATTTACCCCATCTCCTCCATCGGTCGCGTCATCAGCATCATCTCTTCGATTGTCGGCATTGCCATCATCGCCTTGCCCTCGGGCATCATCACAGCCGGCTACATGGATGAGGTGAAGAAACGGAACGAGCAGAAACAGGAAGAAGTGAAAACAGAAAATCATTCATCATAAACATTAATTATTATATATATGAAGAATTGGTTTGATCAGATCCGAATCTATCATCTGCTGATTGACAGATTCAATGGAGGGTGGCAAGAGCCGCCAAAGAGTGAGAACGTGTTTTGTGGAGGCAATCTGCAAGGCGTTATCGGAAAACTTGATTATATCAAGAATCTTGGCTTTAATGCCATCATGCTTTCACCAATCTTCAAGTCGGCCAACTATCATGGCTATCACACCTTGAATTTCGAGGATGTGGACCCGCATCTGGGTACGTGGGACGACTACCGCCAGTTGCTCGACGAGGCTCACGACAGGGAGATGAAGATTATCTGCGACTTCGTGCCCAACCACTGTTGGTATCAGGCACCTGTCTTCGAACAGTCGTTGCTGAAGAATGGCGGCAAGCACCGCGACTGGTTCTTCTATCCGAAGAAAGACAGCGACGAATTCGTGTCGTTCTTGGGCTTTGGCGATCTGCCTAAGTTTAATCTGACAAACCCCGAGGTGGTCAGCTTTATGATTGACAAGGCTGAAAAACTTGCCCGCATGGGTGTTGACGCCTTCCGTATCGACCATGCCCTGGGACAGCCGTTCAGTTTCCTCAAACAGCTTCGTGACAGTCTGCAGGCCGTCCGCAGCGATATTGTCGTCTTTGGCGAGGTATGGGCTTTTGGCATTGGTCCGCAGTTGGCTGGTCAGCTGTACTTCAAGACGGAGGACAGACTGAACGGATTCCTGGCACAAGACACCAAACCCTTCAGTCAGGACGATTTGCAGGCCGACTATGTGGGAACGCTCGACGGAGTGCTCGACTTTGCCTATCGCAACATCCTGCTGGAGGAAATCTATGCTGGGCGCGGCATCAAGGGCAACAAGACCCTGCGCAGCAAGATAGCCGACCACTTTGACAAGTATCCCGAGGACTTCAAACTGGTGTTGTTCTTGGATAACCATGATACCGACCGGTTTATGTTCGACTGCCACGACGATGTGAACCTGTTGCAGGAGGCCATCGACGTGACGTTGGAGCTGCAGCGTCCGTTCTCATTCCTCTATGGAACCGAGCAACTGATGACCAACAATCCCAGCATCTTCCATGCAGAACCCTATGCCGACCTCCGCGTGCGTAACTGCATGGACTGGTCGAAACAGCAGCCGACAATGTTGAATCTTCATCATTAATTCAATCAATAAAGCCAGTTGTGAGGGCAACGACAGCATGATGTTCATCACCTTCTTCATGGGGACGCTCGACTTGACTACAGGTCATTTGTTACAAGAATAATAACAAATAAAAATACGAAGAATATGGAGATTTATAAATTAGGTGAAGAGCTTGATTCTTTCAATCACTGCGAAGTGCAGGAAAGCATTTCTACTATTCTCGAGAAAGGCTGCAGTACAGTGCTTGATATGACTGCCTGTAAGTATATTTCCAGTACGGGTTTGCGCGTGCTGCTCTATTCCAAGAAGGTGGCAGCATCCAAGGGACTGCAATTCTGCCTGGTGGGCATGAACGAAGAAGTGCGTGACATTATGAAAATCACGGGCTTCAATAATTTCTTTGACTTTTTTGATACGATGGATGAATGTCTGAAGGTAATTAAGGACTGAGTATGATACATCGAGTTGACTTGTTTCCCACCCATGAGTATCAGGGATTGAAATTGCGTCCGGGCCGCCCTTACCCCTTCGGGGCAACGGTTTTCGGCAATATGATCAATTTCTCGGTCTATTCCCGCTATGCCACCGAGTGTACACTGGTGCTCTTTCATAATCACGAGGAGAAACCGTTTGCCGAGATTCCGTTCTTCAAGGAGTTCCGTCTGGGTAATGTGTTCTCCATGATCGTCTTCGATTTGGACTACGAGAACCTGGAATATGGCTTTAGGATGGACGGCCCCTTCCAGCCGGAGGAAGGCCATCGGTTCGATAAGTCGAAGATACTGCTCGACCCCTATGCCAAACTCATAGTGGGGCGCGACGTGTGGGGAAAGGAACCTGATTGGGACAACCCCTATCAATATCGTGCCCGTGTGGTGCTCGATGATTTTGACTGGGAGGACGACCAACCATTGGAGACACCCGTCAACGACCTCATCGTCTATGAGATGCATGTGCGCAATTTTACCTGCGGACAGGATGCCGACGTGAAGCACAGGGGTACGTTTGCGGGTATCGTCGAGAAAATTCCCTACCTGCTCGAACTGGGTGTCAACTGCGTGGAACTGATGCCCGTCCATGAGTTCGACGAGTTTGAAAACTCACGCATCTCGCCTGTCGATGGCCGCCCGCTCTGCAACCTGTGGGGCTATAGCAATGTGGGATTCTTTGCACCCAAGGCAGCCTATGCAGCATCAGGCCGATACAGTATGCAGGTGGACGAGTTGAAGAATCTGGTGAAACAACTGCACGCCAACGGCATTGAGGTGATTCTCGACGTGGTGTTCAACCATACTGCCGAAGGCAACGAACAGGGACCCTATATTTCCTATCGTGGCATTGACAACAAGACCTATTACATGCTCACCCCCGATGGGCACTACTATAACTTCAGCGGGTGTGGCAATACGCTGAACTGCAACAACCCCAATGTGCGTGACATGATTGTGGAGAGTCTGCGCTATTGGGTGACCGACTATCACATCGACGGCTTCCGCTTCGACCTGGCTGCCATCCTGGGGCGCGACCAGGACGGCCATCCTATGTCGAACCCGCCACTGCTCGAATCACTGGCGCACGACCCCATTCTCGGCAAGACCAAACTGATAGCCGAGGCATGGGATGCAGGCGGACTCTATCAGGTGGGCTCGTTCCCGTCGTGGGGACGATGGGCTGAGTGGAACGGAAAGTATCGCGACAGCATTCGCTGCTTCCTGAAGAGCGACGAACAGGTGTTGGGCGACGTCAAGGAGCGCATCATCGGTTCGCCCGACCTCTATGCTTCGCAGGGGCGTGGCATCAAGGCCAGTGTCAACTTCATCACGGCTCACGACGGCTTTACGCTCATGGACCTCGTCTCGTATAACGAAAAACATAACGAGGCCAATGGCGAGGACAACCGAGACGGCGAAAACCATAATAACAGCTGGAATTGTGGTTGCGAGGGCGAAACCGACGATGCTGCCATCAACAGCCTGCGCCACCGTCAGGTGAAGAATGCCATCACGCTGCTGATGGTCAGCCAGGGCATCCCCATGGTGCTGTCGGGCGATGAGATGGGTAATTCCCAGCAAGGCAACAACAACGCCTATTGCCAGGACAACGAGATTGCGTGGCTCGATTGGCGCGATCTGAAGAAGAATGCCGACATCTTCCGCTATTTCAAGCAAATCATCCATTTCCGTCGTCAGCACAAGGTGCTCCGCTATGAGAACAATCTGCGCCATAGCGACTATCTCGGACTTGGCTATCCCGACTTCTCGTGGCACGGTGTGAAGGCCTGGCATCCCGAAACGGGGTTCAATAACCTCACTGCTGCCTTTATGCTCAACGGACTGTATGCCAACGACGATTTCATCTACGTCGCCATGAACATGCACTGGGAGATGCACGTCTTCGAGTTGCCCCAATTGCCTGGTAAAATGACTTGGCACGTATTTGCCAATACCGGCATGGAGTCGCCCGACGACATCAGCGAGCCAGGCAAAGAACCTCTCACGGAAAGCCAAAGCGAAATCTTGGTAGGTCCACGTTCCGTTATGGTTCTGGTGGGCCGTTAGTGGAGACAAAGAAATGACGGTAATAGCGTAAATGTTTGGTTTCTGAAAAAAACAATAATAACCCCTTCATAAGATAGCGTCTCTTAAGCAGAGACTTAAACAGCATTAGCGACAATTCTGCTTGTACGCAAGCGTCCAGACAGCCTTATATAAAAAAATAGGGATATTTGCTGAAATGTTTGGTGGTTTCGGAAGAAATGGCTATCTTTGAGCGCTAAAATAACTAAACCTTACAGAGATGAAGAAAAGACTGTTTGCTATTTTGACGATGACACTGATGGTCATGACAGTGTCAGCCCAGAGAGTTGTTGCCTTTGTGACTGATTCCGACCCGTTTACGAACCTCAGGGATGCGCCCAAGGGCAAGGTGATAGGTAAAATCGACAATAAACTGACTGCGATGGTGGTGCTGGAGAACTGTACCAAGGGCTGGTGGAAGCTGGCTGAGAAACCGTCGTATGCCGAAGAAGATGTGGATATTCCGTTGCAACCGTCAGCCACAGGCTACTGGATTCATTACTCGATGGTTGGCTTCAGTACGCGTAATTACGGAGGGCAGACACTGCATCTGCGTAAGTTGCCTGACGACAAGGCTCCCATCACTTACTCGTTCTCGAAAGAACTGACGCTGCACCCGATAGGCGTCCAGGGCGATTGGGTGAAAGTGAAGACCAGCGACGGGAAGCATTCGGGATGGATAGAGATGGACTGGATATGTGCTAATCCGCTGACGAATTGCTGCTGAGAAAGGGACAGATAACTAAAAATCGTTCACTCGACGAAAGAAATTAATCCCTTTTGTTCTCGTTTAATCGATTTTTTCGTACTTTTGCACCGAATTATAAGTAAAAGGGATGAAAAAGTTTTTATTTGTTCTTGCCATGATGGGCTTGATGACAGCTATGCAGCCCATAATGGCACAGCAGAAAATGCCGACTGACTCAACGGAGATGGTGGTGAGCGATACGCTTGCTGCCGACTCGGCAATGGCGCTCATTGATGCCGATCTGGAAAGTACGGATGCGGCAGAGGGTGGGGGACTGCACAAACTGCTGAAATCGAAATTCATCGAGGGTTCCGCCGGGTTTATGTCGCTGGTGGCTCTTGCCTTGGTGATAGGTCTGGCTTTCTGTATTGAGCGCATCATCTATCTGACACTCTCGGAGGTGAATGCCAAGAAACTGATGCAGGACATTGACGCCAAGTTGGAGGCGAACGACGTGGAGGGGGCTAAAGACCTCTGCCGACAGACTCGCGGCCCCGTGGCCAGTATCTGCTATCAGGGTTTGCTGCACATCAAGGAGCCCCTTGACCAGATAGACCGCCAGTTGACCAATTACGGAACGGTGCAGATTTCCAATATGGAGAAAGGCTGTTCGTGGATAAAACTGTTCATTGCCCTGGCTCCCTCGCTGGGATTCCTGGGAACGGTGATAGGTATGGTGATGGCTTTCGACCAGATCCAGACGGCTGGCGACATCAGTCCTACCATTGTGGCATCGGGTATGAAGGTGGCGCTGATCACTACCATTTTCGGTATTATCGTAGCGCTGATTTTGCAGCTCTTCTACAATTACATCCTTTCGAAGATTGAACATCTGACTTCTCAGATGGAGGAGAGCGCCATTACGTTGATGGACAGCATATCGAGAGTGAAAAGTGATTTAAGGTAAGAGTGAATAGTGAATAGTGAATAATTTGCTACCGCCACAAAGAAATGAGAAATGAAAAGGTCAATGGTCAATGTTCAATGGTCAATAATCAATTTGAAGAATGAATAATGTAGGTGGATATTTGTTGGCGGAAGTGATGCTGTGGCTGATGTATGCCATGTTGGTGGTGGCATTGGTGGCAGCAGTGGGGTCGGCAGTACGATCTTTCCGCTATCGTTCGGACAGTATTGCCAGTAGCAACCGTGTGCCACGAAAGTGGATTGCATGGGGTGTGGTGGCATTCACCGTCGTCTTGTTGCTGGTGACTTGTCTGGCAGGTTCCTCGCAACCGCTGATTATCAATGGCATCAGCTATACTAATCGCTTTTGGTTGAAGACAACCGACGGTCTGATTGTCTCGTCGCTCATCCTCATCCTGATTGCTGCCTGTGGCGTTGTCTATGGGGTGTCGGGAGTGAATAGGAAGATAGAAATGAGAAATGAGAAGTTAAGGTAATAGTGAGTAGTAATCATAATTCTCAATTATCAATTATCAAAATGAATGTGGTTACGTCGAAGAAATAGAGAGATTCCTGAGTTGAACACGACATCAACAGCTGATATATCGTTCATGTTGTTGGTGTTCTTCTTGGTGACTTCATCGATGGACACCGATAAGGGATTGTCACGCCAGTTGCCCCCGATAGATGACGAGGCGAAGAAGGAACTGGATATCAGTCGCAGCAATGTGATGCAAATCCGGTTGGATGCCAACGACTCGCTATGGATAGACGATAAGACAGTGGCCTTTGCCGACTTGCAGCGTCAGGTGGAGTCGTTTGTGGCGAGTCGCCAGACTGCACAGTTTGTGGTGGGTGTGCAGACCAGTCGTGCTACCAGCTATGATGCCTATTTCAAGATGCAGAACACGATAGTGGCCGCCTTCCATTCGCTGAGAGATAAAATGGCATTGCGTGAATATGGTCACCGCTTCAGCCAGTGTACCCCCGACGAGCGGGCCGTCATCGTGGCGCGTCTGCCCTTGAGGGTGAGTGAGGCGCAAGCGACACCTAATTGATAATTGACAATTGATAATTGACAATTGATAATTGACAATTGAGAATTTAGAATTGATAATTAAGCATTAAGAATTAAATATGAGCCGTTTTCGTAGAAGGAATCATGAAGTGCCAGGGTTGAATCTTGCATCAATGCCAGATTTAATCTTTACTGTGCTGTTCTTCTTTATGATTGTGACGCACATGCGACAGACGGAACTGAAGGTGCGCTATGTGGTGCCTCAGGGAACGGAACTGGAGAAGACGGGACATAAGGGTAGTGTGGTCTATCTGTATATCGGTCGCCCTGTGGATGCGCAGGGACAGGTGACCGGCGACGAGGAGCGCGTGCAGATTAACGATAGATACGTAACGGTGGACGAGATACCGACAGCCATTGCTGAGGCTCGCGACAAGATGTCGAGTGAAGACCGTATGCACATGATTGTCAGTATTCATGCCGACAAAGGAACGGATATGGGACTGGTGAGTGACGTGAAACAGGCCTTGCGACAAGCTGGGGCCTTGCGCATCAATTACTCGGCAAATGAAGTGAAAAGTGAGAAGTGAAAAGTGAAAAGTGAAAAATATGGCAGTACAGAAACTTGATAAGTTGGACAAACAGATACTCCGCATGATATCAGAGGATGCGAGAGTACCATTCTTGGAGGTGGCTCGTGTTTGCAATGTGAGCGGAGCAGCAATCCATCAGCGTATTCAGAAACTAACGAGTATGGGAGTGCTGAAAGGTTCGCAATATGTTATTGACCCAGAGAAGATAGGCTACGAAACGTGTGCCTATATCGGGTTGAGTCTGAAAAACCCCGAGACGTTCGATTCGGTGGTGGAGGAACTAAAGAAGATTCCCGAGGTGACCGAGTGTCACTATACAACGGGAAACTTCGATATGTATATCAAAATATATGCAATGAACAACCACCACTTGCTCAATATCATCCATGATAAGTTGCAACCCCTCGGACTCTCGAGCAGTGAAACGCTGATAACGTTCCACTCGGCTTTTGAGCGCCAGTTGCCCATCATCGACTCGCCGCTCTTGGAGGATTAGTGGTTTAGCGCCTTACATAATCAACGAAAGCGTATTCGAAGGCGTGTTTCTCGTCTTTCGGATGCGTTTCTTTCGTTTCTACCTTCCAGTCGCTATAATCAGGGAAGAAGGCATCAGCCTCCTGAGGCACATCGTCTATCTCAGTAAGACAGAGGCGGTCTGCCTTGTCGATAAACTGTTGGTAGATACTGGCTCCACCTATTATATAAATATCCTCGTCAGGTTTGCAGTTGCTGATGAATTCGTCCCATGAAGCAAAGCACTTGCAACCCGGCAGTTCCTTGACAGAACGTGTCAACACGCAGTTGCGACGATTAGGGAGTGCGCCTTTGGGCAGGCTCTTATACGTGTTCAGTCCCATAACGATGGTGTGCCCCGTAGTGAGTGCCTTGAAGCGTTTCAAGTCGTTGGGCAACCAGTACAGCAATTTGTTCTTATATCCGATGGCCCTGTTCTTAGCCACCGCAGCAATCATGTTTATCATAACTTTTCACTTTTCACTTACACCGACACTTCCGCCTTAATATGTGGCCAGGGGTCGTAGCCTTCCAGTTCGAAATCCTCGTACTGGAAATCGAAGATACTCTTTACGTCAGGATTGATTTTCATCACAGGCAACGGACGGGGCTCGCGTGTGAGCTGCAACTTAGCCTGTTCGAGATGGTTCAGATAGAGATGCGTGTCGCCAGTGGTGTGGATAAAGTCGCCAGCCTTCAGTCCTGTTACCTGTGCCATCATTTGGAGCAGCAGGGCATAGGAGGCAATATTGAAGGGGACACCCAGGAAAGTATCGGCACTGCGCTGGTAGAGTTGCAGCGACAGGCGTCCTTCAGCCACATAGAACTGGAAAATGGTGTGGCAGGGAGGCAGTGCCATCTTGTTGACCTCAGCCACATTCCATGCTGACACAATCATGCGACGGGAATCGGGATTGTTTTTCAACTGATCGACCACGTATTGTATCTGGTCAATCACCCCACCGTCGTAGTCGGGCCACGAGCGCCATTGGTGTCCGTAAACAGGTCCCAGTTCGCCATTCTCGTCAGCCCACTCGTTCCAGATGCGCACACCGTGCTCCTGCAGGTAATGGACATTGGTGTCGCCCTTGAGGAACCAGAGTAGTTCGTAGATGATTGACTTCAAGTGCAGTTTCTTGGTGGTCAGCAAGGGGAACCCGTCGTCGAGGTTATAGCGCGACTGCGTTCCGAAGATACTGATCGTACCTGTTCCTGTGCGGTCGCCCTTCTGGGCACCTTCTGTCAGGATGCGATTAAGTATGTCTAAGTATTGCTTCATAGTCGTTTGTTATGTAAGTTGTTTTAATTTTCCATTCTTTCGGGTAAAGGTTGTTGGCTCGGCTGCCGATATTCTTCACCTGTCCCAATACCTGTCCCATGAAGGTGACGTCGACAATGCCCCGTGGTGTGTCTGCGGGCAGCACCAAAGCCTCGCGGCGCAGGTAGGCAATAGCCGATTTGTAATCTAATTCCACCTTGATGGCTGATGGCTGAAGGCTGACGTCTGATGTCATCATCCGCAACCCAGAGCTCTTAAATCTCCCCTCCCTTTTTGGGGAGGGGTTGGGGGAGAGACTCCCCTTCCTTATCACGCACATAAACATGCCCTCGCCACGGGTAATGCCCGGGATGAAGCGATAGACAGGTGCGTTGAACCCTTCGAGCAGCGAACCAGTGATGTTCCATTCGGGTTTTGTGTCAATTTTCAGCACTTCAGCATCATACGTGTCGAGTATCCATCGGATGTTCTCCTCGTTCTCCTTCGTATTAAATGTACACGTACTATAGATCATCACACCACCTTCGTTGAGACATTCCCAGGCGTCGCTCACAATCTCGCGTTGCAGTTGCCAGCATTTCTCTACGTTCTGCTGACTCCATTCACGGATGGTAGCCTCGTCTTTTCGGAACATACCTTCACCCGAGCAGGGTACGTCGCAGAGGATGAGGTCGAACTGTGACTTCGAGGAACGATAGTCTCTGGGGTAGTTGTTGGTGACGAAGTGATTGTTATATCCCCATTTCGTGACATTCTCCAAGAGGATGTTAGCCCTGTTGCGAATGGGCTCGTTGCTATAGAGCACACTATCCTCGGGCAGGACTGAGCGGAGCAGTGTCGATTTGCCACCGGGGGCAGCGCAGAGATCTAACGATGTATGAGGTACGATGTAAGATGTAAGAAGTTGGCGCAGAATTTCGTCAAGAAACATAGAGGATGCTTCCTGCACGTAGTAGCAGCCTGCATGGAACAGAGGGTCCATGGTGAAGTTGGGACGGCTCTTCAGGTAATAGCCGTCACGGCACCAGGGCACCGACTCCCCATCCACCACGCTGAGGTTTCGTTGGGGATTCAACCGGATACTCACAGGTGCCTCCTCTTCGAACGAATGGAGGTATTGCTCGAAGCGTTCGTCACCCATCAGTTGGCGGGTATATTCCTTGAAAGCTACAGGTAATTCTGTCATATTGTTGGCAAAGGTACGAATTTTTTTTTGTACTTTTGCAACTAATTTGAAGAATGTAACGTCTAACGGGTAAACATAACAACTTTTAAAAGACAAATGGACATGAAAAAAGGACTTATCGCTTTGGCATTGTTGCTGACACTCGGTATGAGTGTTCCAACATTAGCTCAGAAACACCGACACACCCCACGGGGCACGGAACTGGTGGATACAACCCGAAATTCCACGGCTATAGAAGCTTTTTCGGATACAACCTCCGTTGACAGCAGTACCACCAGAACCGTTACTTACGATTGGAACAGTGACGACGAGGACGTCAATGAAGCCATTGACAAAATCGGCAAGTTGGCAGAATCGATCAATAGTTCAGGACTCGCATGGTTGATGTGGGTGATTGCCATCATCGTTGCCGTGCTCGTATTCCTGCTATTGCTCTCACCGTTCATCATCGTTCTGCTCCTGATATACTTTGTCAACAGGAACCGCAAGCAGAAGGTGCAGATGGCTCAGATGGCCATGCAGAACGGACAGCCCATTCCCGACCAGCTGTTGGAGAACCGTCCGCAGGAAATGGTGAACGACGAGTATCAGAAGGGCCTGCGCCAGTGCTTCGTCGGTATCGGTCTGGCTATCTTCCTCGGTTTTGCTGCTGACACCATCGGTTTTGGTATCGGAGCCTTGGTATTCTTTATCGGACTCGGTAAAGTGATAGCTGCCAAGACGGCTGTTTCGAAAAAGCAAAGAGAAGACGAACTGAATCACAATAATAACATAAAGCAAGAGAATTATGACTAAGAGACTGTATCGTGGCGACGACCGCGTCATAGCTGGAGTTTGCTCCGGTATCGCAGAATATCTGGATTTCGATCCTGTAGCAGTGCGTCTGGCTTATGCCTTCCTGACACTGGCAACATGCTTCTCGGGAGTACTGTTCTACATTGTGGCATGGATTGTAATGCCCCAGAAGAATCAAATCATCACCAATCAGTAAATGATAAAACCGACTGACATCTCCCTCGTAGCACAGGTGGCTGTATTAGGCAACAAAAGGGCTTTCGACGAGCTCGTGCGCCGATACCAGTCACCAGTGCGCCGTTTCTTCCTGCATCAGACGTTGGGAGATGAGCAGTTGAGTGACGACTTGGCACAGGACACATTCATCAAGGCATACGTGAACATCGGTAAATTCAGAGGTCTTGCCTCTTTTCAGACGTGGCTGATGCGCATAGCCTATAATGTGTTCTACGACTATTGTCGTAAAATGAGAAATGAGAAATTAGAAATGAGTGATGTCAATACAGAGATGAAGAATGTCGATACCAACCATTCCTCATTCCTCACTACTCATTCCTCACTTAAAATGGATATCTATGCCGCACTGTCGTTGCTAAAGCCTGACGAACGGACGTGTATCACGTTGCAGATGATAGATGGCTACGACATTGCCGGCATTGCAAAGATTACTGAAATGAAGGAGGGTACGGTGAAGTCGCATCTCTCCCGTGGCAAGGAAAAGATGGCAAACTATTTAAAACAGAACGGATATGGATGAAAAGAATGATATACTGCTCAGACAGTTCTTCAGCGAGGCTGCTCAGCAGACGATAGACGACAATGGATTTACGGAACGGGTGATGAGCCAGTTGCCAGTGCGAAACATGCAGTGGTTCACGCGCATCTGGACGGCAGGCTGCATCCTGATAGCCGGCATCCTGTTCTATGTGTTCCACGGATTTGAGTTACTGCTGGTGCAGATGGAGGTATTCCTGCGCACTACACTGGCAGAACCGCCACAGGTGAATCCCCTGATGGTGGTCTTTGCACTGTTCAGTCTGTTGATGATTGGTATCTACGAGGTGATCAGTTACCAGCGGGCCGTGAAATGAGGTGTCCCTCCTTGTCGAACATACCATAGGTGGTGCTGGTGACACGGAATTCCGTGCGACGGTTGAGCTGGTTACAAATGTCCTGCGCTTCTGGTGATAGCGTTCTGACGTAGTCTTCCGTCAGAACGTCATTTTCTTTCAAGAAGGTGTATTTCTCCGTCAACTTCCTTTTGATGACCTTCGGACTTGTCTTGCCATAGCCCTTAGGCGACAGGCGTTCTTTCTTGATGCCCTTGCTAATCAGATAGTTAACCACCGATTCTGCTCGGCGTTGCGAGAGTCTGATATTGTATTCCGCACTGCCTTTGTAGTCGCAATGGGCTGCCAGTTGGATGGTGACGTGCGGATTCTCGTTGAGCAATACAACGAGTTTGTCCAAAGCCTCGGTTGACTCAGGTCGGAGCGTGGCACGGTCGAAGTCGTAGAAGATATTGTCAATCAATACTGGAGCCGTGATGCTGGCCAGAGGGAATTGCAACACGTATTCCTCAGAATCGGTAGCGGGTTCTACGCGGAGTTCCTCCTTATGATTCAGATAGCCGGCACAGGTGCCCAGCATGACATAATCGACGTTAGGCTTAATCTGATAGGTAAACGAGCCGTCGGCTTTGACGCTAAGCTTTTGGTTAGTGCCGTCGTTGCCTACCAGATAGACCAGCGCCTGAGGCAGTTCGTAGCCGTCCTGTTCATACACCCAGCCTTTCACTGTCTGGATGATTTCTGGATTTTCGAACGAATAGATATGGTCCCACCCATGGGCGTCGCCTCTGTTCGACGAGAAGAATCCTTTGTTGAGCATACCTTCGAAAGTCATACCGAAGTCGTCGCCTTGTGAATTGAGGGGGAATCCGGGATGTTCCAACTGCCATCCGAAGGCATTGGGCTTGGCGATAAAGATGTCGAGACCTCCCATACCTTCATGCCCGTTGCTGGAGAAATAGAGGTCACCATTGGGACGGAAAGTGGGGAAAAGCTCGTCGCCAGGAGTGTTGATGGGTGCTCCAAGATTCTCGACGCCACCCAGTCCAGATGCTTCTGAAAGACGCACGCGCCAGATGTCCTTTCCTCCTTCGCCACCAGGCATGTCGCTGACGAAGTAAAGCCATTTGCCATCTGGACTGACGGCAGGATGCGCATAGAGTGAAAAGGTGTCGCGACTGATTTCCACTACCTGTGCTTTGGTCCATGCAGCATCCGAACGGCGCGACGAGGCTATCTTGGCATAGCGGGGATAGTTGTTGTCCGTCTGACAAATGGTTAGATACATCGTGTGTCCATCCGGTGTCAGACAACAGGCGCCCTCGTCCTCAGGCGTATTCAGTTCTGAGTCAATCACTTGTGGACGTTGCCACTTGCCCTGCTCGTCTTTCTGTGATACAAAGATGTCACCGTTTTTCGTACCGGTAATACCACTCAGTTCGTCGCCTGTCGCTTCGTTGCGGGTTGAGGTGAAGTAGAGGCGGTCGTTATTTTCGCCACCCAGTACGGGCGAGTATTCTGCACGGCGGGAATTAAAGATGTTTTCGCGCTTCACCGTATAGCGTGAACCCTCCTGTTTCCAGATGGGAGCCTGATGCGAAGAACGCTTGCCAATCTGTGCCAGCATGTTGACAAAGGCTGGACTTTGTGCAGCAACAGAATCGACCAGCATCAAGTCGAACACCTGTCCAGCCTCCTTATAACTGGCATTTTTCATCAGTTGCTGTCCTAAGTAGAGTTGTGTCAGGGAGTCCTGTTGTCCATAGCGCAAGGCATTGCGATAGGCGGCAATGGCGCGCTGGGTGTAGTTGATGCGGCGATAGCAGTCTGCCAGTTTCAGAGCCCTCTGGCCGCGCAGCTTCCGTTCCTTGGTAGGGGTTTGGGCATACGCCTTGCGGTATTGTGCTGCAGCGTCGAAATATTCGCCGAGAGCATAATACTTATCACCTTTCTTCATTGCATGGTCGGCACTGCATCCTAAGAGGATAATACAAACCATGAGCATCACTGTTACTTTGCGCATACAATAAATAAACGGACACCCTCCCCGTTTTATTGTTTACATCCGGCAGAAAGAAAAAATCCAGACTGGCTATCTGCTCGTCGTACACAAAAAGTACGGTCTCAGTATAGCCAGTCTGGTCAGTATATACCTTTTTAAATTAAGATAGGATTTTTTATACCAAGTGCTCGATGAGGTCGGCACGTTCGCCTGGGAGCATGTCGATAACAGGAATCTCAATCATGGTATAGCAACCAGGCTGCTGACGCATAGAGGCGCGAGCCACATTGACCAATACCTGAGCCGTCAGAGCGGGGTTGTTGATGCTCATATTGAACTCGAAGCGCTGGTTCTGCGTCTTACCGCTGACACCCTTGCGAACGAGGTTGACTCCATGACCCATGTCGCGGACAGCGTCCACTGACTCGACGGCAAAGACGTGCGTCTCGTCGTTAGCGAAGTATGGATCGGCCTTGATGGCAGCAGTGACATCTTCTAACTTGGCACCATCCTCCAGTTCAACATATACCATACGACGGTGAATACCCTCACCGAGGGGAATCGTCATAGAAAGGGCATTCTTTACTCCAGCCTTCGAGCGTACGCAAACCGAGTGGCCCATCGACATACCGGGACCGAAGTTGGTGTAGCTCAGTCCTTTGGGGGCAAGGCTCTGCATCAGGGTGCGGACGATAGAGTCGGAACCTGGGTCCCAGCCAGCAGCAATCACACTCACTGTACCAGTCTGCTTGTTTAGCTCCATCAGACGCTCACGATAGCCACGGATATTGGTGTGGATATCGAAAGAATCGACGGTGTTGATGCCTAAAGGCAGAATCTGCTTGGCATATTCCTCGCATGAGCGGGTAGGGGTGGCGAGGATGGCAACATCGACATCCTTCAACTCCTTGATATCCTTCACAACCTCATAGGGAGCCAGCTCAGCGGGCTTGTCATCAGCACCATGGCGGCGCACTACTCCTGCAATCTCGAAATCGGCAGAAGCCTCAAGGGCCTCGATGGTAAATTTGCCGATATTTCCGTATCCAACGACGGCTGCACGAATCTTTTTCATCTTTCTTCTATTTTATTTAGTTGTTTTTACGTCAAAATCGGTTGCAAAATTACACTTTTTTGCTGAAATACGTAACGAAACGGAAGAAAAATTTCAAGAAAAGTAACCTTTTGTAACAAATAGCTTGTATTTTAACCTTAAATACAATAAATCGTAAGCAAATTACGTTTAAAAGATTGTATTAATACAATTACGTGCGTATGATAGATTATATCAAGGGAGAGTTGACAGAACTGACTCCCGCTTTGGCAACTGTTGAAGCAGCTGGTGTGGGATATGGCCTGAATATCTCGCTGAACACCTATAGTGCTATTCAAGGCAAGAAGGACGTGAAACTCTACGTTTATGAGTCGATTCGCGAAGATGCCTATGTGCTTTACGGTTTTGTGAACAAGAAAGAACGCGAGATGTTTGAACTGCTGATTACGGTCAGTGGGGTAGGACCTAATACGGCTCGTATGATGCTTTCGTCGATGAGTGTGCAGGAACTCTGTACAGCCATCTCGACAGGTAACGAACGTCTGGTGAAAGGTATCAAGGGTATTGGTAAGATGACAGCGCAGCGCATCATCGTTGATTTGCGCGACAAGATCGTAGCCCTTGGTATTGCCGACGAAATACCTGCAGGCGGTACGATGGCTGCTCCTATCAATAATGCTGTCCGCGACGAGGCTGTGGCAGCCCTGACGATGTTAGGCTTCGCCCCGGCTCCCACGCAGAAAGTGGTTGTTGCCATTCTGCAGGAACAGCCTGACGCGCCAGTGGAGCAAGTGGTTAAATTGGCCTTGAAACAAATCAAGTAGGATTTTGAGAAAGCGGGTTGCCTATATTTTAGCAGTCCTGTTGAGCATCGGCACCTTTGCCATGTCTCCTCAAGACGATAAGACGCAGAAGCAGAAGAATGCTGCTCCTCCGCCTAAGGAGCAACCCATCTTGATGGAAGAAGAGGAAATCCCCGATTCGCTGTTACATCCCCGTTGGAAGGTTAAGAAGACCACTCCCGTCTTTGTCAGAGACTTAGACAGTGCTGCTGTTGATCTGCGCATGCCTGATAATATCAAGCAAGAAGCCGAATACAACGACTCGCTGGGCTACTATCTGGTAGGTTCGAAGATTGGCAGTTCGTATCTGAACACCCCTATCCTGATGACTCCTGAGGAGTATCAGGAATGGAGCCGCCAGCGGGAACTGCGCAAGTTCTTCCGTCAGAAGAATGCAGCCAACTTCGCGTCGAAGGGGAAGGAGAAGTTCGACTTCATGGATATGCACTTCGATTTAGGACCGGCAGAGAAGATATTCGGTCCAGGTGGTGTGCGTATCAAGACACAGGGTACGGCAGAGTTGAAACTGGGTGCCAACTTCAAGAGCATTGACAATCCCTCGTTGCCAGAACGCAACAGAAACACCAAGGCTATTGATTTCGATGAGAAAATCAATCTGAACGTAACGGGTAAGGTGGGCGATAAGGTGAACATGAATCTGAATTACAACACCGATGCTACCTTCGACTTCGATACCAAGAACATCAAACTGCGCTATGAAGGTAAAGAAGACGAAATCATCAAACTGGTAGAGGCAGGTAACGTAACATTCCCCACCAATAACTCGTTGGTGAAAGGTGCCTCCAGCCTGTTTGGCTTGCGCACGGATATGCAGTTCGGACGCTTGAAACTGCAAACCGTCTTCTCGCAGAAGAAATCGAAGACCACCAGTGTATCGTCAAAGGGTGGCGTGCAGTTGACGCCATTCGAACTGAACGTTGCCGATTACGAAGAGAATCGTCACTTCTTCCTGGCACAGTATTTCAGGGAGCATTATGATGAGGCGATGCAGCGACTGCCCAATCTGATGACGGGTATCCAGATTACCCGTGTGGAAGTATGGGTGACCAACAAAACGGGAACGACAGCCAATACCCGCAATATCGTAGCCTTTACCGATTTGGCAGAGAGTACCTCTTCGCGTTGGGGGTATGGTTCGGGTGCCTCCGCTCTTCCCAGCAACAATGCCAACGATGAATACAACCAGATGAATACCACCTATTCGGAAGCCCGAAACATGGACCGTACATCAAGTGTTCTCGATGGAATTGACAGATTCACGGGTAGTGTGGACTATGAGAAACTGGCCTCGGCACGCCTCTTGAACAGTTCAGAATATAAGGTGAATTCCGCCATGGGATATATCTCGCTGAAGACCAGCCTGCAGACCGACCAGGTGCTGGCAGTAGCCTATGAGTACACCTATGGCGGACAGACCTATCAGGTGGGTGAGTTTGCCAGCGACAGGACGACTGCCAGTGAGGCGCTGTATGTGAAGTCGCTGAAGAACACCAGCAACAATCCACAGCAGAAGAACTGGCGACTGATGATGAAGAACGTCTATTACTTGGCGTCGAATGTTGAGAAGACCAAGTTCCGCCTCGACATCAAGTTCCAAAGCGATACGGCAGGTGTCTATCTGACCTATATACCCGAAGTGAAGGACATTACTCTGTTGCGAGGACTGGGATGCGACCGTTTGGACAATAACAACAGGGCACATCCGAACGGCTATTTCGACTTTGTGGAAGGCTATACCGTCAGCGAGGGTCGTGTATTCTTCCCTTCGGCAGAACCTTTCGGCAAGACACTCCGCAAATTCTTGGAGAATAATAATGTGCCAGCCGACAAGGTGGCGCGCTATACCTTCCAGGAACTCTATGATACTACAAGGACGGCTGCCAAGCAGATGACTGACAAGAACAAGTATCTGTTGATAGGACAGTTCAAGGGCACCTCTGCCAATGTAATCTCGTTGGGAGCCTATAATGTGCCACAGGGTTCAGTCGTTGTGACGGCAGGCGGTGTTATCCTTACTGAAGGTTCCGACTATAGTGTCGATTATTCGGCTGGCGAGGTGACCATTCTCAATCAGAGCATTATCGATGCCGGCACCAATGTCAGTGTGTCGCTGGAAAGTAATACCGACTATGGTATGCAACGCAAGACCATGTTAGGACTCAACTGGGAATACGATTTCTCGAAAGACCTGCAAGTGGGCGGTACCTTCCAATATCTTACCGAACAGACGCTGACCTCGAAGGTGACGATGGGTTCGGAACCCCTTCGCAACATGCTGTGGGGTGTGAACATCAACTGGAAACACGAGAGCCAGTGGCTTACCAATATGCTTAATAAACTGCCCTTCCTGCACTGTACCCAGCCTTCGCAGATATCGTTCACGGGTGAGTTTGCCCAGCTGATAGCCGGACAGGCAGGCGGCACTCAGGATAATGCCTCGTATATCGACGACTTTGAGAATGCCAAGAACGGTATCAGTGTGAGCGAACCGAAGTCATGGGTAATGTCGAGTGTGCCGAGCATGTTCAGGGAACAGGTTGATAAGGACTCCGTAACGAGTGGCTTCAATCGTTCGTTGTTGGCATGGTATAATATCGACCCGCTGTTCACATACCGTTCTTCATCGCTGACCCCCAGTCACATTAAGAGCGATTTGGAGCAGTTGTCCAACCACTACGTGAGAGCTGTCTATGTGAGCGAGCTCTATCCCAACCGTCAGCAGAGTACCTATAGCGGTGCTACAGCCACACTGCCCGTTCTCAATATGGCTTACTATCCAGATGAGCGAGGTGCCTACAACCTCTCGACGGATGTTGATTTCAATGGTAAGTTGAGGAATCCGCAAGACCGCTGGGGCGGTTTGATGCGTAAACTCGACACCAACGATTTCGAGTCAGCCAACATTGAGTATATCGAGTTCTGGATGATGGATCCCTTTATCTATACATCTCAGCAGCCAGATGCTTCAGAGTATGGTGGTGACCTTTATATTAACCTCGGAGAGGTGAGCGAGGATATCCTGCGCGATGGAAAGAAATTCTATGAGAGCGGTATGCCTGTGGACGGAACTGGCAGTTTTACCAATTCTGCCTGGGGTAAGATACCCGTACAGCCCACTCAGGTCTATGCCTTTGCCACCTCACCCGGCTCGCGAGCCAAGCAGGATGTGGGTTTCAATGGACTTACCGACGAAGAGGAAAGAGCCAAACCTGCCTATGCTAATTTTCTGAGTGGCGTCAGTGTCAACGACAGTGTGCGTGCCGCTTGGAATGCCGACCCTGCCAACGATAACTATCATTACTTCCGTGGTGCTGACCTGGATGCCAGACAGGCTTCTATCCTCGACCGCTATAAGCGTATCAACATGCCTCAGGGCAACTCGCCTGACAATGACCAGCAGACAGAGGGATTTGATTCCAGTTACAAGACCTTCCCCGATGTGGAGGATATCAATCAGGACTTCACCCTTAACGAATACGAGCGATACTATCAGTACAAGGTCAGCATCCGTCCTGAAGATATGCGACTGGGCTATAATCACATCACCGATGTCCGTGAGGCCAGCGTCTCACTGCGTAATGGTTCGCGCGAAACGGTGAAGTGGTATCAGTTCCGTATTCCCCTCGATCAGTATGACGACAGGGTAGGTACTATCAGCGATTTCACCAGTGTGCGTTTCATGCGTATGTTCCTCACCCAGTTCAAGCGTCCTATCGTATTGCGTTTCGGTTCGCTCGACCTGGTGAGAGGCGAATGGCGTATCTATCAGCAGCCCATCTCGAATGTGGCTGAGAGTGGAAGGTTGGAGGTGAGTGCCGTCAATATTGAGGAGAACAACGATAAACGTCCAGTCAACTATGTGTTGCCTCCTGGTATCAGTCGTGTGACAGACCCGTCACAGCCCCAGCTTGTCGAGGAGAACGAACAGTCGATGAATATGGTGGTTCGCCATCTGGCCCCCGGTGAGTCGAAGGCAGTCTATAAGACCTCCATGCTCGACTTGCGCCGTTATAAGCACCTGCAGATGTTCAACCATGCCAACCACCTGATTGATGACACCAATCTGAAGGATGGCGATTTGGCTCTGTTCATCCGTTTTGGTAATGACTATAAGAACAATTATTACGAATATGTGATTCCCCTCTCGCTGACCCCTGACCGTAACGACTACAATAAATATAAGGTGGAAGACTGTCGTGCCGTATGGCCAGAAGAAAACATGTTGGATATTGACCTCTCGCTGTTTACTTCGCTCAAGAAAGAGCGCAATAAGGCGAAAGCTGTTGGAGGAACGTCGTTCAATCAGCTTTATTCCAAGGCCGATCCTAACCGTCCGGACAATACGGTCAGCATTATGGGTAATCCCTCATTGGGTGAAGTGAAAACCATGATGATAGGTGTGCGCAATATCTCCAACGAACAGAAATCCGGTGAGGTATGGGTGGACGAGCTGCGCCTTATGGAAACCAATAGCAAGGGCGGATGGGCCGCCAGTGGAGCACTGAATATGCAATTGTCCGACATTGGTTCGTTCAATATGACGGGAAAGATTATGACGGCAGGCTTCGGTGGACTGGAGGAAGGCATTTTGCAACGGTCGATGGAAGACTACAAGACCTATTCCATTACGGCCAATGTTGACTTGGGTAAATTCTTCCCTGATAAGGCGAAAGTGAGTGCTCCGCTTTACTATTCCGTCACCAAGGAAGAACGTCGCCCGAAGTATAATCCTTTGGACACGGATATGGAACTGAAGGATGCGCTGGATGCCACTGCGAATCAGCATGAGCGCGACTCCATCGAGAGTATAGCCGTCACAAAGACCACCAATACCAACTTCTCGTTGTCGAATGTCCGTGTAGGTATCAAGACGAAGCGACACCCAATGCCTTACGACCCAGCCAACTTCTCCTTCTCCTACAGTCATTCACACCGCTATACCAGTGGAGAGACAACCGTCTATGAGAAGGATGACCAGTGGCGTGGTTCGCTCAACTATAGTTGGAGCCCCGTATTCAAACCATGGGAACCCTTCAAGAAGAGTAAGAGTAAGTCGAAATGGGCACAGTATCCCAAACAATTTGGGCTGAACTGGTTGCCTCAGAATATCTCGTTCAACACCGAGATGATGCGCTCTTACTATGAACTGCAGGAGCGCGATATGGAAGACTTGGGAGGTCAGAAACTGCCAGCTACCTTCAATTCGCAGTTCCTTTGGAACCGTGAGTTCTCCATCCGATGGGACTTGACCAAGAATCTGCACTTGAACTTCCAGTCAGCAACCCATGCGGAGATTAAGGAACCCTATGACGAACGACCTATCAATAAGGATTTGTATCCTGACCGTTATGAGGCTTGGAAGGATTCCGTATGGCATAGCATCCGCCACTTTGGCGACCCCTTGGACTATCGCCAGCAGTTCACGGCTTCCCTCCAGTTGCCACTCAACAAACTGCCTATCTTCGACTGGGTAACGGCAGATGCTACCTATAACTCCAGTTACAACTGGGTGCGTGGTACGGAATTAGAGGATGGTACGTCACTGGGTAACACCATCTCAAACAACAGACAGCTGAACATCAACGGCAACTTCAATATGGAAACACTCTATAACCATATTCCATTCCTGAAGAAGGCCAACGAACGATTCAAGAAGGCTGCTGCGACACCTACCAAGACCAAGAAAACAACTCCGAAGAACAAGAATGCCAAGCAGACCAAGCAGGAGGAGAAAATACTTCCCAAGAACCAGAATGCCTGGCAAAAGGAGGTGACCCTCTCGGCTGACTCTGCCGTGATTGTCAATCATGGAAAGAAAACGAAGAAACTCAGCGTCATTGCCCGTACGAAGGATGGTAAGAAGTATTCGCTGAAATACAAGGTGCTGGACGAAAACCGCATCCGCATCAAGAACCTGGACACTGTTCAGATTATGTTGAGCGTAGCTCCCAAACCCGCTGCCGAGAAACAGTGGTGGTATAAACCTGCACAGTCGGCAGCACGAGTGCTGATGATGGTGCGCTCTATCGGTATTTCCTATCGTAACCAGTATTCCATGTCTATTCCCGGATTCCTTCCCAATATCGGCGATGCTTTCGGACAGCGCACTGGAAGTGTGATGGCTCCTGGTCTTGGCTTTGCCTTCGGTATGGTGGACGACAGTTATATCCAGAAGGCACACGATAACGGATGGTTGTTCAATGTTGACAGTCTTGCTACACCTGCCACAACCAATCTGACGAGAGACCTGCAGATAAGAGCTACGTTGGAACCTGTTCGCGACCTGAAGATAGACCTGAATGCCAGCCGCACCGAGACGAAGGCGCTCTCAATCCAATATGTGTACCCAGGTATGCCAACCACACAGAGTGGTACCTTCACTATGACCACCATCTCGCTGAAATCGGCTTTGGAGGGAATCGGTGATGCCAACAATGGTTTCCGCTCTGCTTCCTTCGAGCGGTTCTGTAATATGCTGACAACTTTCCAACAACGGGCTGAGGCTCACTATGGCAGGGCTGTTGACCCCTATAGTGCCAGTGTGATGATTCCTGCCTTCCTCTCAGCCTACACCAGCAGCGGAGGGTCGAGTCTCAGTTTCTTCCCAGCCTTGACGCGCCTGTTGCCTAACTGGACAGTTCGCTATACGGGTCTGTCCAGACTGCCATGGTTCCGTGATACGTTTAAGAGTGTCACCCTCAACCATGCCTATAAGAGTATTTATGCTGTAGGCAGCTATACCTCTGCTGCTGGCAATGCCTCGCCACTTGGATTCAACGTGCCGACAGTCAGTCTGAATGAATCGTTCTCTCCCTTGCTGGGTATAGACGTCACCTTCCAGAACAATCTCACTGCCAAGGTGGAATATCGGACCACACGCGTGCTCAACCTCTCGATGACGAGTATTCAGATTAACGAGAGCCGTTCAAACGACTGGGTTGTGGGACTGGCCTATAAGATTAGCGATTTCAATATCTTTGGAACAAAGGGCAACAGAAAGGTCAAGAAGGCCCAGCGTGGCAGCAGACGGAATGCCAATAACGAGCAGACGACGTCAAGAGCCCCCAGGACTGGTGTCAATCACGACCTGAACCTCCGACTGGACTTCTCGTTGCGCAAACAGGCTGCCATTACTCGCGACATTGCCTCCATGACCAGTGCTGCCAGCAGTGGTAATACTGCCCTTAAGATATCGTTTATGGCCGACTATACATTGTCGCGCCTGCTGACGCTGAGTGCCTATTACGATCGTCAGACAAACACCCCGCTGCTATCGTCCAGCAGCTATCCTACCACCACTCACGACTTTGGCTTGTCAATGAAATTCAGTCTGACGAGATAAAAAAATAAATGAATTTATTTTGTTCTTTACTCACTTATTAGTAACTTTGTGCCCAAATACTATTATAATAAGGTGGAATTACTGAATCACATCAAATATCCCGACGATTTGCGCAAGCTATCAGTCGACCAACTTCCAGAGCTATGTCAGGAACTTCGCGAGGACATCGTGAAGGAATTGTCTGTCAATCCCGGACATTTGGCATCCAGTCTTGGTGTCGTTGAACTGACTGTGGCACTGCACTATGTTTTTGACACACCGGAAGACCGCATCGTCTGGGATGTAGGCCATCAGGCCTATGGGCATAAGATACTGACAGGACGAAGAGAACAGTTCTGCACCAATCGTAAGTTAGGAGGCATCCGCCCCTTCCCGTCTCCCTATGAAAGTGAATACGATACGTTTGCTTGCGGACACGCCAGCAACTCTATTTCTGCCGCCCTGGGTATGGCAGTAGCTGCCAAGAAGACCGGCAAGGAGCATCGGCACATCGTAGCCGTCATAGGTGATGGTGCCTTGAGTGGCGGACTGGCTTTCGAGGGACTTAATAACGTTTCGTCGTCTCCTAATGACATGTTGATAGTGCTCAACGACAATAACATGTCGATTGACCGTTCGGTGGGTGGAATGAAACAGTATCTGTTAGAACTGAACACGAACAAGACCTATAATGCTGTCAAGTTCAAGACCACCCAATGGCTGTACAGCAAGGGACTGATGACTGACGACAGGAAGAAAGGCATCCAGCGCCTCTCCAATGCCATCAAGAGTGCCATTGCCCATCAGAAGAATATCTTCGACGGTATGGACATCCGCTATTTCGGACCGTTTGACGGGCATGATATCAAGGAACTGGTTCGCATCCTCAGTCAAATCAAGGACATGAAAGGACCTAAGCTGTTGCATCTTCACACAAAGAAGGGACACGGCTATGCGCCTGCGGAGAAAGACGTGACCACATGGCATGCACCAGGTAAGTTCGACCCGGAGACAGGTGAGCGTCTGGTGGACAAGGACCCCAATAAACCTCAGAAATACCAGGATGTTTTTGGACATACCCTTTTGGAACTGGCACAGCAGAATCCTAAGATAGTAGGTGTAACCCCTGCCATGCCTTCCGGTTGTTCCATGAATATCATGATGAAGGAAATGCCCGAAAGAACTTTCGACGTAGGTATAGCCGAAGGACATGCAGTGACCTTCTCTGGTGGTATGGCGAAAGACGGCTTGATACCTTTCTGCAATATCTATAGTGCCTTTTCACAGAGAGCTTTCGATAATATTATCCATGATGTGGCATTGCTGAAGTTACATGTCGTGTTCTGCTTCGACCGAGCTGGTATCGTTGGCGAAGACGGTCCGACCCATCATGGCGCCTTCGATTTGGCTGCTCTGCGACCTATCCCCAATCTGATTATTTCCTCCCCGATGGACGAACATGAGTTGCGACGTCTAATGTACACCGCACAGTTGCCTGACAAGGGTCCTTTCGTCATTCGTTATCCTCGCGGAGGCGGTGTCTTGCGTGACTGGCGCTGTCCTCTTGAGGAGATTCAGGTGGGAACGGGCAGGAAAATGCGAGACGGCGAAGATGTGGCAGTCCTGTCCATCGGTCCTATTGGCAATAATGTCACTGAAGCCATTCAAGGCACCAAGGCAGCACATTACGATATGCGATTCTTGAAGCCTATTGACGAAACCATTCTGGAAGAAGTAGGTCAGAAATATAAGCATATCATCACCGTTGAGAATGGTGTCAAGATTGGCGGACTGGGTTCTGCCGTCTTGGAATGGATGAACGATCATGGTTACACGCCTCGTGTTACTCGACTGGGAATGCCCGACGATCAGTTTGTTGAGCATGGCACGGTTGAGCAGTTACAGCATATCGTAGGATTAGATGCCGAAAGCATCAGAAAAGCCATAGAATCATGAAAATAGTTATTGCCGGTGCAGGTGCCGTTGGAACTCATCTGTCGAAGCTGCTCTCGCGCGACCATCAAGACTGTGTCCTGATAGATGCGGATGCCTCACGTTTGGCAGGCCTTGACGGACGATACGATATCATGACCATACAGGGCTCGCCTACCAGTATCAAGATATTGGAAGATGCAGGAACGGGTACGGCAGATCTGTTTGTCGGTGTGACGCCCGATGAGAGCAAGAACATGAATGCCTGCAGTATCGCTCATGCCCTTGGTGCCAAGAAGACCGTTGCCCGTATTGACAATTACGAGTATCTGGCTCCTCATCTGAAACCTTTCTTCGAGAAGATGGGTATTAACTCGCTCATCTATCCTGAGGTGTTGGCTGCCATTGACATCACCAATGGTCTGAAGATGTCGTGGGTTCGTCAGCGCTGGGATGTGCACGACGGTGCTCTGGTGATGCTGGGCATCAAGTTGCGTAATACCTGTGAGATTCTGAACGAACCGTTGAAGAATCTCTGCGGACCCGACGACCCTTACCATATTGTGGCTATTAAGCGCAATGGCGAGACACTGATTCCTGGTGGTAACGACAAGTTGTGTGTCAACGACCTTGCCTATTTCATGACTACCAGTGAGTATATTCCCTATATTCGGAAGATTTCGGGCAAGGAGCATTATGCCGATGTCAAGAACGTCATCATCATGGGTGGTGGCAAAACGGCTGTCCGTGTTGGATTGACGCTGCCGGATTATATGGATCTGAAGATTATCGAGAAGAGTGAACGCCGTTGCGAGCAGTTGAACGAGTTGCTATGCGACACTGATACGATGATTATTCATGGCGATGCCCGTGACCTGGGCTTGCTGCAGGAAGAAGGCATTGAGAACACACAGGCCTTTGTGGCGCTGACGGGTAATGCCGAAACCAACATCTTGGCTTGTCTGACAGCCAAGCGACTTGGAGTCAGGAAGACCGTTGCTATGGTGGAAAACCTTGA
>JAEEGG010005726.1_pt1 | contig 29322 bp, 23 predicted proteins | sample 9134161 | NCBI WGS metagenome assembly JAEEGG01 (sample SAMN16246543, study PRJNA631951) | gut metagenome | biome: gut microbiome; feature: rumen; material: CR-attached | host: Bos | place: Iran: Karaj | collected 2018-10
TTATTAATTAATATATATAATATATATATTATAATATATATATTATATATATTAATTTTGTCTGTCCCTCTTTATCCGTCTGTACCAATCGAAAAACCTTCCTGTCCCCTTGTCCCCTTGTCCCCTTTTGGCTCTTCTGTGACATGCTTTTTTTCACAAAGGCCAAGAATAACCAGAAATTTATCACAGCAAATGTGATGCCGTTTAGAAAATAAATCGTATCTTTGCAATCGAAAAGAAACATCATTCCAATAAAAACCAAGAAAGTTATGAAGAAATTAGCTCTATCACTGCTCATGCTCAGCTTAGGCCTGATGGTACAGGCACAAAGCACATGGACCTATGGCGACCACACCTATACGATGAAAGGTAATCTGACCGCCGAGAAATACAACAATGCCGCTACAGGCGTCGTGACATTCACCAACGTACCCTCCAACTATGAGGAGTTCGAGGCCCTCTACACCCAATTTCTGGGCAAGACACCCCACGGCACAGCAGCCATGATGCCAATGGCTATGGAGATCTACGGCCGCGACCGCGAGGAAGGCCTGCGCTGTCTGCAGCTCATCAACTGGCCCAACAACGTCAACTCCGTCGTCTCACAGCTCAAGCAGAAATTTGGCACCTCACAATATGCGCCAGCCAACGACGGCTATCACCAGCGTTATCTGCCAGCCGCTGTGCTGAAAGGCGCGAAGCCAGAGAATGCCTATACGCCGAAACACCCCTATACCGTAGAGATGAAAGCCAGCGTCAACAAACATCAGGATATGACATTCGGAGGAACAGGCCGTGTGATGTACCTCTACATGATGGGTGACGGATGGGATACCCATCAGCGCGGAGTAGAGATCATCAAGCAGCCCGACAGCGAACTGCATCAGGTATTCAACTGTCCCAGCCTCTACACCCAGTGCAAGCAGATCAGAGGCGAGTGGCAAGGTCTGAAATAAATGTCACATAATTACTATTCGCCTGCAAAGATAGGACCTTTTTTCTATACTTCCAAATTATTGGGAGAAAAAGTGATATTCAATGCATAGGCCCCGCATCACTGCGAGGCCCTTAGCAAATACTAATCAAATTTTCATTAACCATTAAAACCAAATCAAAAGCATTATGAAAAGAATCTATTATATCGTATGAAAAAGAAAACTTACTTCTATTTTTTATTTCTGATGCAAAGATACGACGATTCTAAGCAGATTCCAAGATATTTCACTGATTCTTCTCAAACTTGTGTGGACAAATGCCTGGATCTTGGACAAATCGCGGAAAACCATCAAATTTTTGTCCACCTCACAGCGTGCCTGTCACCTCGTGATGTCCCATAACTCATCGTTGTCGATTATCTCGAATTGTTTTACGTTAATAAACCAGTCTGTATCGGGATGCTCTTCATTCCACTCTTCAGCAGCCTCATATAATGCCTGCCAGCTTGCTGCCACTGGTTTTCCGATATAAGCAGCGAGATGATTACTTGCCTCTTCAATTGTGTCAAAGTATTTCATGTCGGGTTCGCAGTCGACAATGTAGCGGCTTTTGAAGTATCGCCCTTCCTTATCGTTTGTGAGGTAGGCATCCCAATCGTCACCCTCAGCAGAGAAATAGAAGGTTAGTGATGGATATACTTCCTGAATCAGTTTGAGGAGTCCATAGGGGGGTTGCCAAGCAGTCTCAGTAAAGAAATAAAGATAGCTATCATACAGTTGTAATTCGCTCCATTCCCCCCTGCAATCGACTTTGCGCCAGTTGCTTCCGAGCCTTGTCACCAGATTGCCTAACCACCGTTGTGGATGATAAAAGCCATTCTCCACTAGCGGTTTCTTTCTCTCTTGTAGTCGCTTCATCTTGCCATAGAGCGACTTCAGTTCACGTTTTTCGCCTTCAAAGCAGACGGACATAAAAGCTGGATTCGACATATCTTTTTTCCTGCAAATGTCGGAGATCTTTTTGTGAAGACCAAATATTTTAGATCACGTTAGATGGATTTGAGAATATTTAGATCAGAAATAAGGAGGCCGTAAAGAAAAACTATTGTTTTTTTGGAATTCTCAGCTAAATATGCTAACTTTGTACTCGAATTACTAAAAACGTATTGCAGTACATTATGATAGAACTGGGATTATACGAGCAAATAATCAATAAATTGTTCGAGGTAAAACTTGAGCAATTAGATTCCAAGAGATATTTCATTGGAAAGAAACAGATAGATTCTTCAAATGTGGCTAAGTATCTTAGCAGATATCTCTATGGATTGTTTGAGCATGTGTTCTCCCAGTTAAAGCAAGATGAAGAAACGGTGGAAAAAGCAATAGGCATTGCTAATTCTATCATTAAATCACTTGCCCGTGATTTCTATCTTGAAAACAACGACCTTATTTCTGCTAAGTCGGAGATTCTGACAGCGGTCATAGATAAGACAAAGTTTGAGTTTCCTGATATCGCAGAACGATTAATGGAGATAACCCCCGTCACATCACTGGTTAATAGCTCCTTGTTTACTGGCTCCAGCAGACAGGTTACTATGGAAAGTGAATTAAAAAGAGAAATACAGTCTGCAGATGAAATTTGCTTATTAGTTTCTTTTATCAAGAAGACGGGTATTAATTTGATTTATGAACAACTAAAATATTTTACAGATAGTGGTAAACGATTAAAGATTATTACCACCACCTATATGGGCGCTACTGATTTCCAGGCAGTGAAGAAATTGGCGGCCTTGGAAAATACAGAGATAAAGATTTCATATAATTCTTCTGTAGATCGATTACATGCAAAATCATATTTATTTCTTCGTAATACAGGCTTTCATACTGCATATATAGGTTCTTCCAATCTCTCCGAGGCAGCCCTTACGGCAGGGTTGGAGTGGAATGTAAAAGTGACTCAGGCAGAATTGCCCCACATCATTAAAGAAGTAAGGCATACCTTTGAATCATATTGGGAAGATCCTCTGTTTGAAACGTTCATAAACGGACGAGACGATGAAAGACTTAAGGCAACGTTAGCTGGCGCTAATGATAGTCTGGCGATAGATTATAGTGTACTCGACTTAATCAAAGCTCACGATTATCAGGATGCGATACTGGAAAAACTGAGAATGGAACGTGAGGTTTTTGGATATTATCGAAATCTTGTCGTAGCTGCAACAGGAACAGGAAAGACTGTAATTGCAGCCTTTGATTACAAAAACTTTAGGGAACAAAACAGGCGTGCGAATTTTTTGTTTATAGCCCACAGAGAGGAAATTCTCAAACAGTCTATCAAGACCTTTAGAAAAGTTTTGCAAGATGAGAATTTTGGCGATTTGTGGTATGGCGGTGTTGACCCCAGTGCTTTAACCCATTTGTTTGCATCCAAAGATTTACTTAACAATCGTCTGGAAAGTATAGATTTAGCAGAAGATTTCTATGATTATATCATTTTTGATGAAGTACACCATATTGCAGCAGATTCTTATCGTAAGATTTTGGCGCGTTTTAAACCCAAAATACTCTTAGGGTTGACAGCAACCCCAGAACGAATGGATGGCGAAGATATAACTCAGGACTTTGATGGAAGGATTTCTGCAGAAATCCGACTTGATGATGCCCTTAACAATAATTTGTTAGCGCCATTCCACTATTATGGTATAACTGATAGTGTTGATTTGAGAGATGTAAGGTGGCAGGGCGGAAAATATGTAATATCTGAATTATCAAAAATATATACATTCAATGATCAACGAACAGGTCTTATTCTGCGTAAAATAGAAGACTATCTTCCTGACTATCGCAATGTGAGAGCTTTGTGTTTTTGTGTTGACGTGGAACATGCCAAAAACATGCAGGCTAAATTTCAATTAGCAGGACTTAATGCTGGATACCTTGTTAGCGATAATGGTGCAGAGCGTGTTCTATGGAGTCGAAAATTGAAGGAAAAGAAAATCAATTTTCTCTTCGTAGTTGATATGTTTAACGAGGGTGTAGATATTCCAGAGGTTGATACGATACTTTTCTTGCGTCCGACCGAAAGTCTTACAGTCTTTCTTCAGCAGTTTGGCCGAGGCCTTCGAAAGGCTGAGGGGAAATCATATGTCACCATTCTTGACTTTGTCGGACATTGTAATAAGGAATTTAATTATACAGATCGTTTCCGTCGCCTAATGGGTCGTACTTCAATGGGCGTAGCTGAGGAAATAGAAATGGATTTTCCGCATCTCCCTCTTGGATGCCATATAACATTGGAGGCTAAAGCAAAGGAGTACATCATGGAGAACATCCGGGCTTCCATTGGCTCTTTCCGTAAAACCAGAGTTGAAAACTGGGTTAGAACGTTCCGAAATGATTTTGATAAACCTCTTACGCTAACCAACTTCTTGGACCTCCATCAGATTCCACTGGAGAAATTCTATAAAGTATTTAGCTGGAATTCTTTGATGGCAGATACAGGACAGACCTATCAACGTTCTCGTTTTGAAAGTCAACTTAGACGTGCAGTTTATAAGAAATGGTTGTCTACTGACTCGTTCACTTATTTTTCTTTTGTTGAACAGATAGCTCACAAGCAGATGAAAGTGAATGTACAAATGATGAATAGTATAGAAAAGCAGATGGCGTTGATGTTTTATTATGACCTATTCCTTGAAGCAGGCCATTATAATTCATTGCAAGGAATGTTTGATGATTTGGCCACTGATAGTCTTTTTATTGATGAATTGGAAGAAGTAATGGGATTATTGAAGAACCGTTGCGAGGCTTATGAAAAGCCAGACAATTCTGTATTGATGAATTTCCCCTTAAAACTTCATGGCGTATATACAAAAGATCAGATTTTTGTGGCCATAGGTACCTCTACAATAGAGCATAAGTCATCTAATCGTGAAGGTGTCGAGCGTAATAAACTGCGTAATATTGAGGCCATGTACGTTGATATCATCAAAGACCGTGAGGAAGGGTCAAATACAAATTATAACGATTTTGCAATCAATGAGTCGTTGTTTAATTGGGAAACACAAAACAAGGTTAGCCCAGAGTCACCTGCAGGACGAAACTATATTAATCAAACACAGACGATGCTGTTGTTTGTCCGTCAGCAAGATAGTTTCCCAGAAGATAAAGGACGTACGATGGGGTACACTTATTTAGGAGAGGTGAATTTAGTAAAATGGCAAGGGGCCAAGCCAATGGAAATTGTGTGGCATTTGAAAACCCCAATGCCTGCGTCATTCTTTAAGATAGCTCGTCATAGAGCAATAGGATAAATTACAATTATGAAAGAAATAGAAGTTGTTGCAGCAATTATACATGATGATGAAGGCCGTATCTTCGCCACACAGCGTGGGTATGGCGATTATAAGGATGGCTGGGAGTTTCCCGGGGGCAAGATGGAGCCAGGGGAGAGTCCGGAAGAGGCGCTGAAGCGTGAGATATGGGAAGAACTGGAAACGAGGATTGTCGTGGAACGTCTGGTGCAGACAGTAGAGTACGATTACCCTAAGTTTCATCTTAAGATGCATTGCTTCTGGTGCCAAATCGAGAGTGGGGGCCTTATCCTGAAAGAGCATGAGGCTGCCCGTTGGCTCAGTCCTGAGCAACTTTATTCCGTTGACTGGCTGCCCGCTGATTTGATTGTGGTGAAAGAGCTAAGTACATAAATTATGGCAAGATTATTTCAATACAAATGTAAAAGTTGCGGTTATACAGTCGCCGCGAATCCCAAGGGGAAGGATATCCTCATGTCGGGGGAAGTGATAGAGTGTCCCATTCCTGACAAATGTCCGGAATGTGGGGGAGAAATGGAGAAAACTGAGATAGTGATATTTGCAGATTAAGGTATGAGACATCGAATTAAATCAGGAAAGGTCGGTTCTTACAATCCAGAGAAGATTGAGATTCCGGAGGAACTGCAGGAAGAGCAGGCTCTATCATCAGAAGTTGAAGAGATCTTTGAAGAAGATACTGCTTTCAGCGATAATGATGAGGCTTTGGCTGCAATGGAGTTTTATGATAGTCCCGACGATGCAGAATGAGATGTTTGAGAAATAAAAACCACCCGAAGGTGGCTTTTAAAATGGAGCAGGGGCGATCAGGTCTTACTCCCCGCACTCAGCGGCGTAGTCAAAATATTGTTTCGACGGTACAAAGATAGGAATAAATATCTAAACTTGCAAGTATTTCGGTGGTTTTTTGAAAAAATACTTGCAAATTTATATTATTCTTTTTATCTTTGCAATGAATAAAAGGCAGCCCTTGGAACAGGCATATGATTCATACCTAAGCTATCCTCGTGACAACGATAGGAATAAATATATGATTTAATAATAACTTTAAAACTTACAATTATGGGAGTGGAACCGTTTGGAATTTTCGGAATGTTTTTTGGCTTAGTATCTATTGTTTTAGGTATTGCGTGGTTTGTTTGTTGCCTTGTCCTCTTCTTCAAGGTATGGGGAATGTGTAACGATGTCAAGCAGATATTGCGGATTCTTGAGCAGAAAATAATCAAAGGCTAAAGTAGTGAAAGGTGTATGGGAAAGCACCGCATATACGTTGCCAGTAGCTGGCGGAATGAACACTACCCGGAGGTGGTGAAGGTGCTGAGGGCAGCGGGGCATGAGGTCTATGACTTCCGTAATCCGCCATCGGGTGATCCGGGCTTCAAGTGGAGTGGGGTAAGCGAAGACTATATGGATTGGAGCCCTCAGCAGTATCGTGACATGCTGAGTCATCCCAAAGCTGAACGCCAATTCCACAACGATATTGAGGCTATGGAGGCTTGTGACACTTGCGTAATAGTGTTGCCATGTGGTCGCAGCGCTCATACGGAAGCAGGATGGTTTGCAGGCAAAGGGAAAACGACAATCGCCTATATTCCTGAAAAGCAAGAGCCAGAGCTTATGTATAAGCTGTTCAGCAAGGTGTGTTGCTCAATTGATGAATTAATCAAAGCCCTCGAGTAAGATGGATAAACTCTCTGCAGAACAACGGCATAAGAACATGGCTGCGATTCGTGGAAAGAATACGAAGCCTGAGATGATTGTGCGCAAGGGGCTGTGGAGTAGGGGATTCCGTTATAGGCTGAACTCAAAGAAGCTGCCTGGGCATCCGGATTTGGTGTTGAGGAAATACAGGACGTGCATATTTGTGAATGGGTGCTTTTGGCATGGACACGATGCGGTTCTTCGACAAGCTCAGGAAACACAGAGTAGTGAGTGCTGCAAGATTCCGAAGACGAATCGGGCGTTCTGGGTGGCGAAGATCAGGCGGAATCAGGAGCGTGATATCGAGGAGCAGAAGGCTTTGGCTGAAATGGGCTGGCATTGCATCACTGTCTGGGAGTGTGAGCTGAAACCCTCGAAGCGCGAGGCCACCTTGAAGTCGCTGGCATTCACCCTCAATAAGATTTGGCTGGAAGATCATGCTGCAATTGGAAAGCCATATCCAAAAATGGAGGAAGAGAATGGCATGATGAAGGCTGCCGAAGAAAAACGGACAATATGAAAGAGCTAGATAGAACAAATAACGGAGAAATTATTTGCATATATCCGCAAAAATAACTAAATTTGCAGCGACTTATGATCATAACTTAATTATCGACTTATGAAAAGATTCTTATTATTGCTTGCTATGGCAGCATTCGTTACGACTGGTTTCGCTCAGAAGAAACTGGTGATTTATTTCTCAGGTACTAACACGACCAAGACTGTGGCCGAGGCGTTGCAGAAACAGCTCGGTGCTGATATTGAGTGCATCGAGGCCGTGAATCCGTATTCTGGCAATATGCAGGAGATCATGCAGCGGGCCCAGCGGGAGAAGGAACCCGAGATTAAGCCGCTGAAGGCTGATCTGAAGGCTTACGACGTGATATTCCTGGGTTATCCCATCTGGGGCGGAACTTATGCTGCACCGGTGGGTACGCTCGTCAAGAAGTTCGACTTCGCCGGAAAGACCATCGTGCCTTTCTGTACGTTTGGTAGTGGTGGCTTGGAATCATCGTCAGCCGATCTTGTGAAGGCGCTGCCAAAGGCGAAGATCAAACCAGGTTACGGCGTGCGTCAGGCTCGCGTAGAGTCTGCTGCAAAGGAACTCGACCGTTTCCTGAAGGAGAACGGCTATAAGAAAGGTGCTGTGAAACCTCTGCCGGCTTACTCTGCCCAGCAGCCTGTGACGGATGCCGAGAAGGCTATCTTCGACGCTGCCTGCTCGAGTTACCAATTCCCGCTTGGTACGCCTCAGACTTTCGGCAAGCGTACTACCGACGACAGCATCGATTACGAGTTTAAGGTGAAGAGTCGTGGTTTCGGTGGCGGTGGCGAGCAGACTTCTACCATCTATGTGACGATGGGTAAGGAAACTGGTGCCAAACCTGAGTTTACAAGGGTGGTAAGATAAGCAAAATGTGAATTAACAAATACATTAACTTTTATCAATTAATCAATTAATTATTACCTACTTATGATGAAAAAATTGTTCATGCCTTTGCTGCTTATGGTAGCAGTTTCGGCCAATGCGGCAGACAACAATCCCGTGTTGACAATTGAAGGTGGTCAGGTGCAGGGCGTCGTGGCTGACGATCATCCTGACGTGTTTGTGTATCGTGGCATTCCCTATGCTGCACCTCCCATTCGCGAGAATCGTTGGAAGGCTCCACAGCCCGTTGTGCCCTGGAAGGGTGTGAAGATTTGCGATACCTTCGGACGCCCGAGCTATCAGGCTATCCAGTACACCGGTGGCTACTACACTGAGTGGGGTTATGGCAAGGAGGCTGCCTTCAGTGAGGACTGCCTGTATCTGAATGTGTGGACCAAGGCTCCCGGACAGGTGAATAAGAAGTTGCCCGTAGCTCTGTGGATACATGGTGGCGGCTATCGTGAGGGTTTTGGCTCTGAGCCCGAGTTCGACGGTCAGGAGTGGGGTGCCAAGGATGTGGTGCTCGTATCGATCAACTACCGTCTGGGTATCTTCGGATTCCTGACACATCCGCTGTTGGCTGAGGAGAGCCCCAACAAGGTTTCGGGTAACTACGGTATTCTCGACCAGATTGAGGCCTTGAAGTGGATTAAGAAGAATATCGCCCAGTTTGGTGGCGACCCCAATAATGTGACTATCTTCGGACAGAGTGCCGGTGGTGGCAGTGTGCGTACCCTCTGTGAGTCTCCGTTGGCTCGTGGCTTGTTCCACAAGGCTGTGATCATGAGTGCTCAGGGTCTGAGCATCCCCAATCCCAATGGTGGCGGTATGATGGGTGGCCGTTATAGCGGCGGCAGCATCGAGGATGCAGCCAACAATGCGAAGAAGATGTTCGACTGGGCTGGTATGACTGATTTGCAGAAGATGCGTCAGGCCTCTACCGAGACGGTGTTTGCGCTGCCGACTATCTATCAGCAGGCTAACAGTGCCGGCCAACAGCAGCAGGGCGGCTTCGGTGGCATGATGCGTATGGGTATGGGCTTTATGCCGATGCTCGACGGTTATGTGAGCAAGAAGAGCTTCGACGATGCTACCCGCGAGGGCACGTTGGCTGATGTGCCTTATATGATTGGTTTCACCCTCAACGATATGGGTAATATGGCTCCTAACATCGCTGAGTTCTGTAAGGTTCGTGCTGAGAAGGGCGGTAAGGCTTGGGCTTACGAGTTTGCACGTCCGTTGCCTGATGATGGTTCGCATCCTGAGGTGACACAGCGTTTGCGTGGTGCTTTCCACTCTTCCGACCTCTGGTTCGTGTTTAAGTCGCTGAAGCATTGCTGGCGCCCCTGGACCAAGGGTGACTGGGATCTCTCGGAGAAGATGCTGACTGCTTGGACCAACTTTGCTAAGTACAGCGATCCTAACGGCCCGAAGGGTGGCGCATGGCAGCCCTGCACAGAGAAGAATCCGAAGTTTATGGTGTTCAAGCTGAACGATAAGGATGCCGAGGCTTCTGTCTTCGGTGAGCCAGAGATTGCACCGCAGCAGGGCTTCGGTGGCTTTGGCGGCTTCCCCGGTGGTGGCAGACCTGGTGGTGCTGGTGCCCCTGGTGCTGGTGCGCCAAGAAGATAATTCTTATCTCAGATAAGGATTATAACGGATTTCGTCGGCCATGGTTGTTTCCGGACCATGGCCGGCGTATATTTTTGTATCGGCTGGCAGCTGGGTGGCGAGCATGTGAAGAGAGGTCATCATGTCTGCATAGCTGCCCCGTTCGAAATCGGTACGGCCGATGCTCATACGGAAAAGTGTGTCGCCACTGAAGGCGATATGTTCATCAGCATCGTAAAAGACGATGCCGCCGGGCGTATGGCCAGGGGTGTGAAGAATCTGCCAGGTATGGGAACCGAAGGTAATGGTGTCGCTATCGATGAGATAACTTCCTACAGGCGGAACGTCCAAATGGATGGGGATGCCCAGAATGTCGCTCGTCTGCTGTTCCATCTTCTCCATGAGGAAACTGTCATCCTGATGGGCTCTGGGTTTCAGACCGAAGGCGCGGAAGATATAGCCGTTGCCCATGCAGTGGTCGAAATGGCCGTGGGTACAGAGCAGATGACGGGGCGTGAGCTGCTGCTGGCGGATATAACCGACGATGGCCTGGCCTTCTTCCGGATAGTAAGCGCCGCAGTCGATGATGACACAGTCGCGCGACTCATCGCTGACCACATAGCAGTTTTCTGAGAGCATATTACAAGTGAAACATTTGACGGTAAGCATAGTCTGCGGGATTTAACGGGGAAGATAGATGACATATTTCTCCTTGAACCATTCCTCATCGAAGAAGCTGCTGATGTCGGTGGTTTGGACGATATTCTTGAAGGGGCGCGTTTCAGTCTGCAAATCACCGCCTTTAAGACAGAGAATGCCGTTGGGCAGAGCGTTCTGCTGTTTCTTCGAGAGGTTCTTCTGCACAATCTTCACAAGGTCGGGTAGGGGCATGACAGCCCGGCTGACCACGAAGTCGTAGAGCCCTTTCTCATCCTCACCTCGTAGGTGTGTGGGGTGACAGTTCTTCAGACCGATGGCCTGACACACTTCCTGGGCGACGCGAATCTTTTTGCCTGTGCCGTCGATGAGCTTAAACTGGCATTCGGGAAAGAGAATCGCTAAGGGAATGCCGGGAAAACCGCCACCTGTGCCGAAGTCGAGAATCTGAGTGCCAGGACGGAAGCGGGCGACTTTGGCAATCGCCATGGAGTGGAGCACGTGGTGCTCGTAGAGGTTGTCGATGTCTTTTCGCGAGATGACGTTGATCTTCTCGTTCCAGTCGCGATAAAGCGCGTCGAGGGCATCTATCTGACTACATTGCTGTGGGGTCAGGTCGGTGAAGTATTTGCTGATGAGTGGATGCATGTTTAGAGGGAATTAGAGAGGAGACCGTCGATCTCGGAATAGGGGATTCTTAATTCGATGCAGCCCTTTTCGTATGGGGCAATCTCGTAGGGGTTGTAGATAAAGGTCATGACATCCTTGCCTCGGATAAAGTTCTCGGAGGGGAACATATCCATCGAATAGAGGTAGCCCTGTTCCTTAAGCTCGTTGAGATTATCGACACCGGCATAGGCACATAGGGCTTTCTGAAGGATGGCGCTAAGTTGGTGTTCATAACCTGGCACAAAGAGGTCGGCCAGCATGAGTTGACGGCCTGTGGACTGCTCGAAATTGATTGTCAGGTGCTGGCTGACGCCATGGGCACCGCCCTCATAATAGTCGAGGTAGGCATGATAGACGGAAGTGCCTTCATAACCTTGCTCTACGTCGGTCTTGAGGATATAGTGGTAGTTATACCAGTCAGCCTTCTTACCATCGCCCCGATCTTGATTGTAGAGCGGTAGAAGGGTCCGATATTGGGCTGTATACTCATTTGCAAAGGAGTCGGCAGCCACTTGCATATTCAGATCCTGCATATCCAGCAGGCGCTGCTCGATGATATTATTGATGATTTCGGCCTTATGACCATTATCTTCGGTGGCATATGACAGTTCCAGATGCACATTGCACTGGGGAGAACCTTCGGCGGCTGACAGGCTGACGCTCTTATCGGCAGTGACGACATTGAACTTGGTGACCTCGTCGGTACTGCTACAGCCCGCCAGTAGGAATAAAAAGGTCGAGAGGATGAAATTTTTCTTCATAAATCCCTTTTTAAGTTATAATTGATGGCAAAAATACACTTAATTTGGGAATTTCGCAAATTTCTCGTAAAAAAAATGTAATTTTGCACCCAAATTGATGTTGATATGCACGAAAGACGACTGAAAGCAGCGCTATTTGATCTGGACGGGGTGGTGTTTGACACCGAAGCCCAATACACAGTGTTCTGGGGGGAACAATGTCGGCTCTACCATCCTGAACATCCTGGATTGGAACAGGAGATCAAGGGTTCGACGCTGACACAAATCTATGACCAATGGTTTAGCGGACCGCTCCTGAACGAGCAGCCTGTGATCACTGAAAGACTGAATGCTTATGAGCGACAGATGAGCTATGATTATATCGAGGGCTTTATTGCCTTCGTGGATGATCTGCACAAGCATGGCGTGAAGACTGCTGTGGTGACGAGTTCCAATCGCCCTAAAATGGAGAGCGTCTATCGGAAACGCCCTGATTTCAAGCGCCTCTTCGATGCTATCCTGACTTCTGAGGATTTCCAGCAGAGCAAACCTCATCCTGATTGTTATCTGACGGCTGCACGGCGACTGGGTGTCGTGCCCGATGAGTGTGTGGTTTTTGAAGACAGTGTGAACGGCCTTCACTCCGGCTTGGATGCCAAGATGAAGGTGGTGGGACTGCTGACGACGAATCCTGTGGATGTTGTGGCACCACTCTCGGATGTGCAGGTTAAAGACTATGTTGGCATGACGTACGACACGCTTTCGCAATCCCTTCATTTCACGATAGACTCATGAATACGCAAAATACCCCTGTACATATCCGATTGTGGCACCGTGATTTCTGGCTGATGGCAATGGCCAATCTGATGTTGACGGTGGCCGTGTATGTGCTGATTCCCGTTATGCCGAAGTGGCTGTTGCAGACGGAGAACCTCACGTTGCAGGAAACGGGTATGATTATGGGCGCATTTGGTATCGGTATTATCCTGTTTGGCTGCTTTACCTCGTATCTGGTGCAGCGTTTCCGTAGGAATATGGCCTGTATCTGGGCTATCATGCTGATGGCGGCCATGCTGGGATGGCTCTATTATCTGGATCTGCAGAAATCGCAGTTCTTTGATTTGCGGATATTGTTATTGCAGCGTTTGGCGCTTGGTGCTGCCTTTGGTGTGGCGCAGATGATCCTGTCGAGTACGCTGATTATTGATACCTGTGAGTCGTTTCAGCGTACAGAGGCGAATCATTCTGCCTCATGGTTTTCCAGGTTTGCGCTGTCGATAGGTCCGCTGGCGGGTATTATTGTCGATCGTATGGCAGGTTTTGATATGGTGCTACTGGTATCCATCGGCTGTACGTTGGTTGCTATCTTTTTTATCCTCCTGGTGCATTTCCCCTTCAGAACACCCGAAGAGACTTTTAAAGTGGTGAGTCTGGATCGTTTTTTCATGCCTCGGGGCTGGCCGTTGATCTTGAATCTGATGGTGGTGACATTTGTCATGGGCTTGCTGTTGTCGACAATAATGTCAGAACTGTTCTATGGTATGGTGATGGTGGGGTTCTTCGTGGCCTTGCTGGCACAGCGTTTTGTATTCCGTGATGCGGAGCTGGAGAGTGAGGTGATTACAGGTCTGGTACTCATCGGCATCGCTGTGTTGATGATGCTGACACGCCATCAGGCAGTTGTTTCGTTCGCAGCACCCATGTTCATCGGCTTCGGCCTGGGTATTATAGGTTCACGTTTCTTGCTGTTCTTTATCAAGTTGAGCCGGCATTGTCAACGTGGTACGGCCCAGAGCACTTTCTTTTTGGCATGGGAGTTCGGCCTGGCGCTGGGTATCGCGCTGGGTTATGGTCTATTGGAACAGCAGATAGGGCCAATCTTACAGATGTCTCTCTGTACGACGGTAGCTGCGCTTCTGTTCTATCATTTCTTTACACACAACTGGTATATCAGGCACAAGAACCGTTAGGTGTTACCGCAAATGTGGGCATACGGACAGTTCTGACACCATTTCTGTTCGTCGGTAGGCGTAAAGCTGATGTCAGGATTGAAGATGTCGCTGATGACGCTTTCAAGATGCTGCATATACGATTCTGAGAAAGTGGCGATGTCGGTAACGGGTTCACGGCCCAAACAAAGTGTGGGGTCGTAATCATCGCTGCCAGCATGTTGGATGAAGAGTAGGGCAGGTGCCACAGGATTATCAGATTTAAGTCTGACGATATGGCTGTAAAGGAATGCCTGCAAGTAATAATCGCTATGGTTTTTCAGACTCTCTTGCTCGAAGATGGCATCGACATTGGCAAGCGATTTAGGCCGTCCACTGCTGGTTTTATAGTCGATGACTCGTATCTGATCAGAGCCGTCGGGCAGCGTGATGCTATCAATACGGTCGATCTTACCTCCTAGCGTCAACTTGATGGTGTCGTTGCCAACGGTTAACTGATAGTCCATCTTCACGGGTTTCTCGAGTCCCAGGATGGTAAAGGGTGTCAGACGAAGGTCGATCTCGAGCAGTTGTCGGATGTATTTGATAAGAACCTCACGATTGATAATCTGTAAGCCGTCGAGTGGGGGCAAGGGCCTGTTGGTTTCCTTGATCTTAAACAGTTCCTCTTTGATGGCTTCATCCACGGCTCGATGAATATCGACCTCGGTATGAAGCAGGTATTCAATGTCCTCGGCTACAATGACACGGCTTTTTTGTATGAGTTTCTTGTAGAGTATCTGTGCTGCCAGATGGAAGATGTTTCCGAAGGTGCGATTGTCGATGGCGTCTTCATCTTCATTGTCGGGTTCTATGATACCGCTCACGTAATAGTAGAAGAACTGCAGCTGGCAGCGCATATATCTGTTGATGGCTGAAGGCGCGAACGTATCTGAAAATCGTTGGCGCAAGCGTTTCATCACGGCATCGCTCTTTTGTATGGGCTGGGGCGCTGGCTGAATAGGTGTCTGGCCGGCCTGAAGCGTCTGGAATCGGATGTCGTGGCCGCTCTCAACCATCATCTGGAGCATAAATCGTGACATTTCGCCGGTCTGGCCATCGTTGTTGGAATTGTTATAGACCAGTGTGATGTCGCTGGCGCGCTGCAACAGCCGATGATAGTAATAGGCATAGATGGCCACCTTGTGATCGATGGTGGTGAGACCGTAGGCTTTTCGGATGCTGTAAGGGATGAACGAGGTGTCGCTCAGGCCTTTGGGCAAGTTGCCTTCATTGCAGGAGAGCAGCAGCACATGTTCGAAATCGATGTTGCGCGTTTCCAGGACACCCATCATCTGAATGCCTTCTACAGGCTCTCCGTGGAAGGGGATACTGGTGGCAGAAACAATCTGCGTGATGAGTCGTTGCAAGGTGAGAATATTGACTTGCAGGCTGCCGCTTTCGATGAGTTCGCTCAAACGATTCAGAAGTGTATACATGCTAAACAGACTCTCCTGTGTCAGGGGTGATGACTCTGATTCATCCTGGCTGATGGCTTTTGCAATCTGGCGGATAATCGACATCAGCCATAGAATGAGGGTAGCATTGAAACGGTCTGCGCTGCTATGATCCATGGAGAAGAGCAGTTGCAGACCTTCGTCTTTTGAGAGCAGAGCGGCATCGGGATAGTAGATCTTCTGGTCATTCAGTTCCTCGTAAAGGCTGTTGCTGGCTTCAGATATATAATGGGCATAGGGATGGCGCAGCACATGGTTGACATGACGAAGCCGATAATGACCTGTTTCTGCGACGTAGCCGTTGGTCTGAAGGGTGACTAGCAGATTAATGAGCGAGGTAATAGGGGCCTGAGATAGCGGATAGCCAGTCGTGATGTTCACCTTCTCCACTTCGGTAGGAATACAGTGGATGGCGGTTTGCAACAGGTTCTCATTGCAGAGCACTACAGCCGTTCGTCGGTTATCTTCGATCCGGTTCTGCTGTCGCAGCCAGGTGCTGATATATCGTGCCTGGATGTTCTCCGTCGGCGCAGAGATATAGGTGATGGTCTTTGGCTGTTGGAAATTACGGTAGATTGTATCGTCGTGGTTGTCTAATTCGTTAGGGAAGTCGTTCAAATATTGGGCAATGTAATAGCCTGCCTCGTTTGTGCTGAGGTAATAATGGTCGTAGTCCCAATAGAATCGGGCCTTGCCTTGTTGTTTTATGCGACGGAAGAGCGTCTGCTCCACTTTCTGCAGCATGTTAAAGCCAATGAAGAGATAGGTGTCGTATTCGAAATCGATATCTTCGCGTTCTGCTACCTCGCGGTAAAGGGCTCCCTCGTAGGCGAGTCCTTGCTGGGAGAGTCTGTCGTTGAAACTTTGATAGATATCGAGGATGTGACTCCATAGTTGAAGGAAACGCTGTTTAAGTTCGGTATTATGTTCTTCGTTAAAGTTGCTGAAGAATCTTTTTAATATAAGTCTCTGTTCTTCAGTTAAATATGACGTGTCGTCATACTCGTGAATATCGCGCAGATTAGCAAAGACATGTTCTGCTGAGGCCATGTTTTTGTCGAGGTCGTCGAAGTCTGAAAGCAACAACTGTCCCCAGCCATAGAAATGATCAAGGCTTTCGTCGATGCCTGTACATTGTGTAAAACACTGATGGAGGTCGCAGACCAATTGGATGGGGTCGGCCACCTGTCGCTGACTATGACTGCGAAAGAGGTCGCTGATGGTGATGTAAGCTGGACTCCAGAGCGGTTTGCCTGCCAGACGTGCCAGATGTTCGTTGAGGAACAGGGCTGCACGCTTGTTGGGGAAGACCACTGCGATACGAGACAGGTTAGTGCCGTATTTCTGGAGCAGGTCGGCTGCGACGTATTCAAGGAAGGATTTCATAGTGATTTATTGTTGTTTCAGTGTGACTTCTTCAATTCTGTTGGCATAAACAAACCAGAGATAGCCTTTGATGTGGGTATGTCCCATGTCGGCTAAGAGTTGCATATATTCTCGCACCTGATCGTGGTATTCGTCCTTTGGGCTTCCGAACTTGAAGTCGACCACAACCCATTCCTGTCCGTTGGTCATCACACGGTCAGGGCGTCGTTCAACGACATTGCCGTTTTCGACCGTCAGGATGGTACATTCATTGAAAAGTGTCCAGCGATCGGAGAACCAATCGGCTACCCGGGCGTTTTGCAGGCGTTTGCGCAGCATGGCGGATATCTTCTCGGCTGTCACCTGTTCATCGTAGAGGACGCCTTCGAGTTGCAAACGTTTTAAGGCGATGTCAATATCTTCTGTAGTACGGATGGTTGAGAATATCTGATGAAGAATGCTGCCCGTCTGAATGTATTGGCGCTGCTGTTGCTCATCGTTCTCCTCGTCCTGTGAAACGATAAAATCCTTGCTGCGGTTGCTTTGACGGAAAGAGAGAGGATTATCGAAGGTCTCGATGTTGATGCTGACAGGCGTTGTCTTCTGTAAGAATGGATTGGCCGACTCCTTGTGCTTTTCCTTGGTAGCTTCCGGAATCAGCGTGCCATAGGTGAATTCTATGATGTCGTTTTCGTTTTCGATACCCGAAAGAATGGCATCAGGTTGCTTTTCGGCCATAAGGGGCAGCACTTGTTCGATGAGCAAAGAACGGGTTTTAGGAGCATTCCGTTTACCAATGACAAAGAGACTCTGGCTGGCACGTGTGAAGGCGACATAGAGCAGATTGAGGTTGTCGACAGTATTCTGCAGGTGTTCGCGCTGGTAGTCGTCTTCATAGATCGTGCCCATCAACTGTTTGGGGTTGAGGTCAATTGGAACGATGGGCAGGTCATTGAATGGTGCCTCGTCTGGTTGGCACCAAAGCATGTTGCCTTGCGTCCTTTCCAGTTGCCAGTCGCAGAAGGGGATAATGACGTGGGCGAACTCAAGGCCTTTTGACTTATGGATGGACAACAGGCGTATACCATTAATCTCATCGCTTTGGATGGTTTTTGAACAAAGGCTCTCCTGCCATTCGGTGACGAAGGCATCAATGCCAGTTGCATTTTCGCTGGTAAAGTCAAGTAATTGATCGTAGAAGGCGCAAAGATAGGCACTCTGACCCTTCAGGCGATGAAGTTCGAAGATGTTGTAGAGCCGTTCTGTCAATTCATATAACGACAGATTCGTCAGTTCCTTAAAATGATTGATATAGGCCTCTGGCAACAGTTCGTCGAGCGACTGGGTGCTAAGCAGCAGCTCATTGTCGTTTGTCTTTTTGTCCAACACATAGCGTTGGTATAATTTTACGATGTGGGCTTTGGCCAGGTTGTCATTGGGATGTGTGATGAGGCGAAGGGCCTCAATGAGTAGATTGACGGCAATGGAGGCATCCAGACGGAAGGCTTCATCAGAGACAATGCGTATATCGGGCATATGTTTGGTGAAATAGTCGGCAATCTGCGGGATAAAGGAATTTTTCCTCACAAGGATGGCCATCTCTGAGGGTTTTATGCCTTTTTCTTTAAGTTCACTAACGATGTCGGCTATTCTTGCGAAGGTCTTTTCTTGATAATCATCAGCAGGCAATAACTGAATGTTGACTAGTCCGTTGTTCTCCAGCTTATCAGGCACAGTCTGCTCTACATCAGCATAGGCACGCTGAAGGGCAGCGGCTTCGGGGTCGTCTTGCAGCGCCAGGTATTCGAGTTGTGCGGCTGTGCAGAAGAAATCGTTGTTGAACGTTATGATATTGCGCTGCGAACGGTAATTTGTGCTAAGGGTTCGGATGTCGAGTTGAGCTTCTGGGGAAGGGAATTGTGCCTGAATATCATTCAGGAGTCGCCAGTCGCCCGAACGCCAGCGGTAAATGCTCTGTTTCACGTCGCCGACAATCAGGTTTTCGGCGTTTTCCAGACTCATGGCCTCTGCGAGTAACACCTTGAAATTCTGCCATTGTACTGTCGATGTGTCCTGGAACTCGTCGATCATGACATGTTGCAGTTGTGTGCCGATCTTCTCAAAGATGAAGGGTGTGTCGCTGCCATCAATCAGGGCATGGAGCAATTGTTGGGTGTCGCTTAGCAGGAAGCGGTTGGCACTCTCATTGAGCTCACGTACTTTCTTTTCAATACTGTCTAAAAGTCGTAACTGACTAAGATGGCGCAAGGTGAGGTCGGCAGATTGGTAGAGTTTCCATTGACGAGGGCGCTCTTCCATCGCCACACGAAGTATGTTGCCGAGGGTTGTACTGGCCAGACTGTAAATCAGTTCTTTGCGGGGATGTGTCTTTTTGCACCATTTCTCAGGGTCGCCTTCGCAGTCGGCTACGCGTTTGCCTACGATGCTTTCGTCGAAAATACCGTCTTGGATTTTCAGGAAGAAACCGCAGATACCGCTTTTCCCATATAAGAAATCGTCGATGGTCAATCCTTCGCTATTGATTGTATCGAAAAAGTCCTGAGCCAGTTGTTTCATCCTTTCTTCAGCGCTCTTGCGGAGTTCTTTCAGACGGGTGGCGTATTTGTCGAAAAAACCAGGTTCCTCCAGTTTCTGTCGGAGCGCCTTGCTGACGTTCTTGTAATCATCTTTGAAAATAGTCTTACCGAAGGTCTTGATTTGCCCAATCACGTTCCATGCCTTGTCGTCGGAAATACTCTCCATGATATATTTCATCAGCCATTGAAGAAGGACATCTGTTGTATTGAGGTCTTCGATCAGATGATCCACCGCCAGTTCCTCTACCTGGTTGTCGTTGAGTCCGATTCGTAAGTTCGCTGTGAGATCCAGCTCTCGTGCAAGATTTCGGAGCACACTTTGGAAGAATGTGTCGATGGTCTCCACGCGGAAATAATTATAGTTGTGGAGGAGATTGTTCAGGGCGATGCCTGCCCGTTGGCTGACAAAGGCTTCGGTTTGTCCCGTCTTCTCGCAGATTACTTTCATGTAATTCGCGGAGTCGGGCAATTGTTTCCAGATGCCATAAAGCTGACTAAGGATACGCATCTTCATCTCTTCCGTGGCCTTGTTGGTAAAGGTCACAGCCAGGATGTTGCGGTAGGATTGGGGATTCTCGACCACCAGTTTGATATATTGCGTAGCGAGCGTGAAAGTCTTTCCACTCCCTGCACTGGCCTTATATATTGTTAAGGGTTTTACCATCGTCTGAAGATTTCGAAATCAAATTTAAAGCCCACATGTTGAAAATGGCTGTTTTTGAAACTGGCAAAGCCTGCAACGGATATATATCTGTTGGTGAAGCCATAGCCAAACTCGTAATAAGGACGTGAACGTTCCAGCAGAACGGAATTGAAATATATCCTTTCCTTCTCAATATATTTACCCACATATGGCAGCCATGTGGCAAACATCAGTGGCGATTCGTAGGAGGCATTTGCACGGATATAATAGTTGGAACGGTTGAACTCGCTGCCATTCAACAGTTGGAAGTCGCCGGTCCAATCGTCATCCCAGCCATCGGGCAGGTTGGTTTCCTGGAAATTGTCGAAGTCAACGAAATAGTTTTGCTCCCGAAGGGAATAGGTTCCGTAGCCTGCTCTCAGATTCAAGACCCTGAGGCCCGGGATGCGTTTCTTCCACTGTACATCAGCCTCCCAACGTTCATAGCTGATATTCGACGATACGATGCCTTTGATGCCCCGTTCCCATGTCGTAGTAAACAGCGGCCCTTTCTCCCAAGGCAGAATCTTGATGCCAATCATCGGTGCAAAGCTGGTGTAGACAGTGGGCATGTTGTATTTCATCATCATTTGCTTATTGACTGCGCTTCGTCTGTGGAGGACAAGACCCGACTCAATATCCAGCCAATCGAAAAGCATGATATTGTTATAGGCACGAATATATGTGTTTTTGAACTTGTTCATCTCCATATTCGTAAAATCTAGCGTGTCGCCAAATTCTTCCTTGATGAGTTCCTCGACCGTCGAATTGCTGATGCGATTGCCATTACCAATAGTCAGTTCAGCATATCCGTTACGCTTCGGGTTATAGATCATACGCAACGGCGCGTCAAAGAAGAACTGCTTTATCTTGAAGTTATAGCCGAAATAAGGATTAAACGTCAGGTAGCGGTGGGGGGAGAAGGTATACTGAAAACGCAGTTTCATTTTATATGAGAAACCTTTACTGTCGCTATACCTGATGGCGAGGGGGTCGATGATGGGCGATAGTTTGAAATAGGTTTGTTCGGTTTCTGCTCGGATAGGGGTGACTAGCGTCTCACCAATGGTATCCCAGAAGATTTTCTTGAAAAAGTTCGGTTTCTTGGTGATGGTGTCTTCTGGGGCTGGTGGCGCAGGGAAGTAGTCTTCGGTTTTCTCGTAGAGTTCTTCTTCCTCAACGGTCAATGGAATCGGGCGCAAGGTGTCCATCGTTGCTTTGCCTTCTGCCCACTGTATACTATCGGGCAACTCCGATTTGCAGTTGTGTACTGAGGTAAGATTTGCAGAGATGCGGTTGCCTACGAAATTGAAGGTTGCGGCAGTTGAGGTTCGCCAGGGGATGATAAAACGGCCTCCTTTGTTGCTATAGTTGAGTTCTGTACGGAAGTTAATCATGTCAAACTCACCGTTGAGAACCGACTTGATGATGCGTCCGGTCTCTGTTTCAACGATGGCATAGCCATTCAGCAGCTGGGTGTTATAGAGTTTCGGCTTGAAATCGATGCGGGTTGTTCCGTCTTTTTCGTTCGGGCTCTCATGATATTTGTAAAATATCTTGTTGGCGCGGTTAAATGGCGAGAGGATATGACCGTCATAAATAGCGACGTCATAGATCTTGGGATAGACCAAATCTCTCAATGTCGGCATTGCCTTACGGTTATGTCTGATGGTGCCAGCTTTTACCTGACCGATAATATCAAAGTCATGCTCGTTGGTGTATAACACTTTGTTGTAGGTCTCACGGATATACTGGCGTTCATCCTTAGCCAATACATACATGGTTGGAATCAGCCAGAGGGTGGGGTTACGCTTTTCTACGTTGAAACGGAATTTTGCGTAAACATTATCAATAATACTGTCTGAATAGGGTAGATGATATTTTGGGTAGTCATAGATACGAAAAAGGATCAGAGAGTCTTTTTTCTCCCAGGCAAAAAGACTGCTGGGCATACTTGTGAGTATGCCCAGCATGATCAGGTTTATCAGCGTTTTGCATTTCACAGCCCCAAAGGTACGAATATTTTTGGAGCTGCAAAAATTTTAGCCTAAATATTTCATTAAAATTTTCGCATTGCCCGAGTCACGCAATTTGGCAATGCTCTTCTCACGGATCTGGCGCACACGCTCACGAGTCAAACCGAGCTGGTCGCCAATCTCCTCAAGGCCTTTCTCATGGCAACCGATACCGAAGCACTCACGGATGATGGTGATTTCACGCTCCTTCAGTACTTTGTTTAGCACATTGTTCAGTTCTAAGGCCATCGACTCATGATCAACCTGACGGTCGGTACGGCTGTCATCACCGCTGGCCATCACATCAAGCATACAATTGTCTTCGCCATCCTGGAAGGGGGCGTCGATACTCACGTGGTGACTGTCTGCCTGCATAGACTGGCCAATCTTGTCCTCGTCAATAGAGGTTGCCTCTGCCAACTCCGATACGGAGGGATGACGCTGATGCTCCTGCTCGAACTTGTTGATCTCATGATTGATCTTGTTCAGCGAACCCACCTGATTCAAGGGAAGACGAACAATACGGCTTTGCTCTGCAATGGCTTGGAGAATGCTTTGGCGAATCCACCACACGGCGTATGAAATGAATTTAAATCCACGAGTTTCGTCAAACTTCTGAGCGGCCTTGATCAGTCCGATGTTACCTTCGTCGATCAGGTCTGTCAGGGTCAGGCCCTGATGCTGATACTGCTTGGCAACGGAAACAACAAAACGGAGGTTGGCAGTCACCAACTTTTCTTTTGCACGTTCTCCTTCGGGACCTCCCTTGCGAATTTTCTGGGCCAGTTCTATTTCCTCATCAATGGAAATCAATGGTGCGCGACCAATTTCTACAAGGTATTTGTCGAGTGCCTCACTCGAGCGGTTTGTGATACTTTTCTGAATTTTTAATTGCCTCATCTTTTTACCTTAAATCCTTTCTAACTGATTGATTCTCAAACTAATATCCTAAAAATAACGTCTAAAGCGGTGCAAAGTTACGAAAAATATCGATACGTTGTTCTCTTTTTAACAATTATTTTAATTTTTCTTTCAGGTATTGTCCTGTGTAACTTGCCTCACATTCTGCCACCTTTTCGGGTGTTCCTGCTACGACGAGATTACCCCCACGGTCTCCACCGTCTGGTCCCAGGTCAATCACGTAATCTGCACATTTTATCACCTCCATATTATGTTCGATAATCAGGATACTATGGCCTCGTGAGATCAGGGCCTCAAACGAACTCAACAAGCGCCTGATATCGTGGAAATGCAATCCTGTTGTCGGTTCGTCGAAGATAAAGAGGGTAGGCTCCTGTTTCTCCTGATTGATGTAATAGGCCAGTTTCACGCGTTGGTTCTCACCTCCAGAGAGGGTAGACGAATTTTGGCCGAGTTTGATATAGCCCAATCCTACATCATTCAATGCCTTCAGACGTTTCACAATCGTATTCTGTTGATGAGCAGCGAAGAATTCTATAGCCTCCGTGATGGTCATATTCAGCACGTCATCGATGTTCAGCCCCTCGAATTTCACATCTAGGATATCATGTTTGAAACGATGTCCGTGACAAGCTTCACATTCCAGGACGAGGTCTGCCATGAACTGCATCTCTACTGTGATAACGCCCGCACCCTTGCATTCGTCGCAACGCCCGCCGTCGGTATTAAAGGAGAAATGCTGTGCCGTATAGCCCATCTGCTTCGACAAAGGCTGTTCAGCAAACAATTCGCGGATGGCGTCGTAAGCCTTCACATAGGTGGCGGGGTTGGAACGCGTGCTTTTTCCTATCGGACTCTGATCTACAAACTCAATGCGCTTGATGGCATTGATATCTCCATCCAAACCTAAATATTCACCTGGCGCGTCACAGACATCACCAATATGCCGTTTCAGGGCAGGGTAGAGGATTCCTTTGATCAGGCTCGACTTGCCGCTGCCGGAAACACCCGTTACAACGGTCATCACGTTGAGTGGGATTGTCACGTCGATGCCTCTCAGGTTATTCATCCTGGCACCCTTGATGTCAATATGCAGGTTCCAGGGTCTCCGGCTCTTTGGTACAGGAATCTCCTCTTGATGAAGCAGGTATTTCACCGTATGGCTCATTGGCCACTTTTTTACCGAAGCGTCGGTGATAATCGGGCTACCCTCAAACACAATCTCTCCCCCGAGTCTTCCAGCATCTGGTCCTACGTCTATCAGATGATCCGCAGCTCGCATGATTTCCTCGTCATGTTCCACCACTACCACCGTATTACCCAACGATTGGAGGTCTTTCAGTACGTGTATCAACCGGTCTGTATCTCGCGAATGCAGGCCTATCGAAGGCTCGTCGAGGATATACAGCGAACCTACAAGACTGCTTCCCAACGAGGTACACAGATTGATACGCTGGCTCTCGCCGCCACTGAGCGAATTAGAAAGGCGGTTGAGAGTCAGATAGCCCAGTCCCACATTTAGCAGAAACTGGATACGTGATCGGATCTCTGTCAGTAGCCTTTTGCCTACCTCTGCATCATGGTCGTTGAGTTGCAGGTTGTCGAACCATTCCTTGAGCCTGATGACCGGCATCTGGACCAAGTCGGTGATGCTTCTGCCGTCAATCTTCACATACTCTGCTTCAGGTTTCAGACGGGTGCCGTGACAGACGGGACAGGTGGTCTTACCTCTATATCTGGCCATCATCACCCGATATTGGATCTTGTATTGATTGTCCTTCACCATCTCGAAGAACTGGTCGATGCAGGGCTTCTCATTCTTGCCTTTGTCCGAGGGCAGCCCATGCCAGAGCCAGTCTTTCTGCTGACGCGTCAGGTTCATATAAGGCTCAAAGATCGGGAAGTCATCTGTTGCGGCATGCCTGCAGAACCAGTCCTTCCACTCCTTCATCTTCTCACCGTGCCAGCATACCACACAACCGTCGTAGACGCTGAGGGTGGTGTTGGGAATTACCAATCGTTCGTCGATACCGATCACACTGCCAAAGCCCTGACACTCAGGACAGGCACCTGCTGGAGAATTAAATGAAAAGAGAATATCCGTAGGTTCTTCGAAAGTAATCCCATCAGCCTCGAAGCGCTGCGAGAAGTCATAGCAAATGTTCGAGGGTGGAAACATCAGGCGCAGTTCGCCATTACCCTCAAAGAAAGCCGTCTCTGCAGAGTCTATCAATCGGGCGATGGTGTCCTTCGAATCATCCACCGACATACGGTCGATCACAAGATAGATCCCGTCTTTTCCATCGAGGCTATCCAAGTTTGCTAGATAATCATCAATCCGGGTGAAATCGCCATTGGCATAGATTCTCGCATAGCCCTCTAGAATATATGCTTTCAGCTGCTGTTCCAGTGTCCTGCCTTCTGGCACATGGACGGGCGACATCACCACAAATCGTGTGCCCTTCGAGTATTCCAGCGTTTTCTGTACAACATCCTCGGTCGAATTCTTCTTTACTTCTTGTCCGCTGATGGGCGAGAAAGTGTGGCCGATTCGGGCAAAGAGCATTCGCAGATAGTCGTAGATCTCGGTCGTCGTACCCACAGTACTACGGGGGTTACGGGCTATGACCTTCTGTTCGATGGCAATCGCGGGTGGAATACCACGAATGAAATCGCATTCTGGCTTGTTCATGCGGCCGAGAAACTGTCGGGCATAGCTCGACAGACTCTCTACATAACGCCGCTGACCTTCGGCATACAGGGTGTCGAAGGCCAGAGATGATTTACCGGAGCCACTGACTCCGGCAATCACTGTGAATTGGTTTCGGGGGATTTTTACGTCAACGTTCTTCAGATTGTTGACCTTCGCCCCCTTGATTTCAATGTAATCGCTCATTAAAGGATTGACTTCACGGCCTCAAGCATACCGACGCTCTGGATGAGGTCGAGATCTTGCTTCACCATGTTGTTCAGACCGGGGACTTTGTTCAGGTCCTCCTGCCAGATGAACTCAGCAGCAAGCACGCCATCAGCCACCTTCTGCGTATCACCAGTTGCCCATAGGTCGGCGAGCAATTGCATGATCTTCGGGTCGTCGTTGGGGATGATGTCCGTGCCGTCGGCGCGCTTACCTCCTTTATAATAGGTAATAATAGCGGCCAGACCGAATACCAGGCCCTTAGGCAGTTCGCCCTTGCGCTCCAGATAGGTTTTCACACCGGGCAGGTCGCGGGCCTGGAACTTCGGGAACGAATTCAGCATGATGCTCGTCACCTGATGATCGACATAAGGATTGTCGAAGCGCTCGAGCACGTCGCCGGCAAACTTCTCCAGTTCGTCCATCGGCAGGTCGAGGGTCTGCATCAGCTCGTCGAACTGCACCTTGTGGATATACTTACCGATCACCTCATGGTTGCAAGCATCGCGTACGATATTCACACCTGAGAGGAATGCTACAGGGCTCAATACGGTATGCGGGCCATTCAGCAGTGTCACCTTACGCTTGTGGTAGGGCTCCTCTGAGGGCACAAACAGTACGTGCAGGCCAGCCTTGTCAGCGGGGAACTCCTGAGCCACTTCCTTCGGGGCCTCAATCACCCAGAGATGGAAGTTCTCGGCCTGTACCACGAGGTTGTCGCGATACGAGATCTTCTCCTGAATCTCTGCAATCTCTTTGCGTGGGAAGCCTGGCACGATACGGTCCACGAGGGTGGCATACACGCCACAAGCCTCTTCAAACCACTGCTTAAAGTCAGCCCCTAGATTCCACAGTTCGATATATTTATAGATACAGTCTTTCAGCACATGACCGTTCAGGAAGATCAGCTCACAGGGGAAGATAATCAGTCCCTTCGACTTATCACCGTTGAATGTCTGATAGCGGCGATAGAGCAATTGCACCAGCTTGCCGGGATAGCTCGAAGCGGGTTTGTCATCGAGTTTGCAACTAGGATCAAAGGCGATACCGGCCTCTGTGGTGTTCGAGATCACAAAGCGGATCTCTGGCTGGTCGGCCAATGCCATGAAGGCATCATTTTGGCTATAGGGGTTCAGTGCACGGCTGATTACGTCGATGCGCTCCAAAGTATTCACGGGTTTGCCGTTTTCGCGACCCTGCAGATTCACGTGGTACAGGCAGTCCTGACCATTCAGCCATTCGGCCATACCCTTCTCAATGGGCTGCACCACGACGACACTGCCATTAAAGTCGGTCTTCTGGTCCATGTTCCAGATAATCCAATCTACAAATGCGCGGAGGAAGTTGCCTTCTCCAAACTGAATCACCTTTTCAGGCATCACGCTCTTGGGAGCAAATTGTTTGTTTAGCGGTTTCATTTTTAAATATTGTTTTAATTTGATTTTGCGACTGCAAAGATAGGAATATTCTGCGATACTTCCAAATCTTTAACGTCGTATAACGCTAAAAATCCACGCAAACCTTTGCGTCAATAAGAACAGACGGCTCTGAAATTTGTTTTTTTGTATCCATGATGAACAAATCATGAGAAAAATTTGGTAGTTTGAAGGAAATACGCTAACTTTGTCGTTGAATTGAAATTGATAAGACGATCATTAACTAGAAGGTTAAAACAACCCAACTGCTCTTTTGTGATATAAATATAAAAAGCATATGAAATACGGAATTATTGGCACAGGTGCCATTGGTGGATATTATGGAGCCAAACTGGCTCATGCAGGACAGGAAGTGCATTTCCTGCTGCGCAGCGACTATGAGTATGTCAGACAGCACGGCCTACAGGTAGAATCCTGCGACGGATCATTCCATTTGGCAGATGTCAATGCTTATCAGCATACACAGGACATGCCACAATGCGACGTTGTACTTGTATGTCTGAAATCTGTTAACAACAGCAAACTGCAGTCGTTGCTGCCGCCATTGCTTCATGACCATACGCTGGTGGTGCTCATTCAGAACGGCATCGGGGTGGAGGATGATGTGCAGAAGATGTTCCCCGGCGCGCAGCTGGCTGCCGGACTGGCCTTTATCTGTTCGTCAAAAACTGAGCCGGGCATTGTCAACCATCAGTGTTATGGCAGCATCAATCTGGCCAACTACTCCTGCCGTGATGAGTCACAGATGCTGGCCGTCGTCGAAGAGTTCCGTCAGGCTGGCATCGAGACAGGACTTGTGGAATATCATGAGGCACGATGGAAAAAGGCCGTGTGGAACATGCCGTTCAACGGTATGACGGTAGCCCTACACACACAGACGGATCAGCTGCTGAAAAACAAGTCTACCCGACAACTGATCCGTGAACAGATGATGGAGGTCGTCAGTGCTGCCCAGCACCTGGGCGTGAAGAACCTGGATGAAGCTTTTGTCGAAAAGATGATAGAGACCACGGATGCGATGACGCCCTATTCACCGTCCATGCGACTGGACTACGACTTCCACCGTCATATGGAGATATACTATCTCTACACCCGCCCCTTGGAGATTGCCCGCGAGGCAGGATGCCCAATGCCTAAATTGGAGATGCTGGAGGCAGAACTGCGGTTCCTGGAGACGGATTCTGATATATAGAAGTATTGATGATTTTGGGGACCAAGTGGAGAATTGTGACTTAGGCAATATTTGACGTACAACATAATGGAAATTATAAGCAAAAACATACTTCCTCGTTTGACTCTAGTGGTGATGGTCATCGTCTTGTTCTTGTCAGGATGTGCAGACAACTCCAAAGAACGGGAAAGGCTTCGCAGAGAGGCAGAAGACATGGTCTACGGGGCTTATATGGCCAAGGACTACCCGCGCATCATAGCGCTTGTGGATAGTTTTAAACCACTGGGGAGTTTCTCTGAAGGCAAAGCCTGCTACTGGCTGGGATACGCCTACGACCGCATGATGCAGAAACGCATGGCCGAGCTGTATTGGAAGACGGGTATCGCCGCGGTGGAGAATTCTACCGACGATGAGGACGTGCGGGTGTATGCCGGCATTACCAACCGTCTGACGGGCCTTTTGAGTACATGGACTGAATTCGAAGCCGCCCTGAAAGTGGCCATACCCGCTACAGAAAGGCTAAAAAGCCTGGGGCGCGACACGACCAGCGAATACACCAACATGCTCATCTACATCGGTTGTTGTCAGAGCCGTCTGGGATTGAGTGATGACAAGACCGACAATCGTCTGGAAGAGGCTTATCGCGCCCATCTGAACAACATCAATAATCATCCTGATGCGATCAACTACCGCGATGCTA
>JAEEGG010005727.1_pt1 | contig 29321 bp, 19 predicted proteins | sample 9134161 | NCBI WGS metagenome assembly JAEEGG01 (sample SAMN16246543, study PRJNA631951) | gut metagenome | biome: gut microbiome; feature: rumen; material: CR-attached | host: Bos | place: Iran: Karaj | collected 2018-10
TTGTGTTGAAGAACCTCTGTTATCTACTGACACAACCAACCGAACTGCAGGAGAAGGTGTTCGTCAAGTTTTTCGAGGAAGCCAGAATCGGATTGTTCAACGAAGAACAACAATTCGCCTATATGGTAAGCCAAAAACACTATTGGGACAACCACAATACCTTGGCTTACTCATTTGAAAAAGGCAAAAAGGAAGGAGACGTCCAAGCACGTCAAGAAATGGCAGAAAAAATGAAGGCAGCAGGCATCGATAAGAAAACCATCCTCGAAGTTACCGGCATCAAATCAGATAGTGAAGTGTGAGGCGTAATTGCATTTCACTACTTGAATAGTATGGGGAGAACTCACTCCTCCCCTATACGATCTTTCATCCCATTGGCGACAACCGCCGCATAATAACGGAAGAAATTGAACTGCATCGCCAAAGAAATGCGAAGCAGCAAGGCACAGTCAATGGAGTCTTTTCTAAAGATCTTGTAGAGATGGTTGCGTGTACAAGGCCGAAGGGGAAGTCCATCCATTTCATCCATTTGCTAATTAATGCTAACGAGTCGCTTTTATGAAAATCTTAAAACAACCACAAAAACAATAGAATTTTTTGCTAAAAACCTTGATAAGTGAAGATATCTACTTATTTTTGCAGTAGATTAATAACGTAATCAATTAATAGATTAATACACACCCGTCATGAAAGACCCTGTGATTGAAATTGTAACCGACCCCGTCGCTGAAGCAAGGCGATACGTGGAAAACGCCCAAACCCTACTAAAAGAACATGGAAACCTAGACTACGAGACACAACTTTACCAAGACCGAAAATACGTCCGCATGGCCGGCAACACCCTCTGGAACGGGGTGATACTCATCCTTGATGCCGTGTTCCATGTGAAAAAAGTCGGACGCTTGCATCCCGATGTCATAGACTACCGTGATGAAGTGGCGAAACGCGACAAAAAACTACTCGCATTGTTCAATACGGCCTACGAAACGATCCATGTTTACATGGGCTATGATGGAAATCAAAGCAAAGCCACTTGCATGGAGGGTTTCCGATTTGCCAACGAAATCATCGACCGCTGTGCCGCGATGCTGAAGTAGTCGTCGTGACACGTTCCAAGGAGCATCGTGTCGAGGTTAGCCTGCCCAGGAAGGGGACTGCATCCCTTACTCCTCCCCAATCCGGTCTTTCATCCCATTGGCGACAATCCCCGAATAATAACGGAAGAAGTTGAACTGCATGACCAACGAGATGCGGAGCAGCAAGGCGCAATCTAGGGAATCTTTTCGGAAGATCTTATAAAGATGGTTGCGTGTACAAGGAATCTGGGAAGCCAGCCACGACACAGAGCGTTGGTCTGCCTTCAGCTGCGCTTGGATGAGTCGCCCGATGTGGATTTCGTTGGGATTGTTCTCTGCCATGACAATGGATTTGATGCAAAGGTATCATCCAGGCCGAAGGGGAGGTCCATCCATTTCATCCATTTGCTATTGGACCGCTTTCGCTTGAAAATGCGAAGCATTCAACGAAGTTAATTGAAATGTGCGAGTGCTCCTTTTGTCAACGAATGACGGTCTTAAAAGCTTTCGTCTCGTTTCCGTTGATCAGGCGTAACACATAGACACCAGCGGGCAAATCCTTAATGCTGATGCGTTGCGCTGCGCTGCAGCTGAAAACCAATCGACCATTCGCGTCGAACATCTGGAGCACAGCACCCTCGTTGACCGATTCCACAATGACGAGATCGGTGCCGTTAAGGTAGGCAAATGGCACCTCAGCATCCTCAACTCCCGTGGTTTTGGAATACACCAACTGAAAACGTTCGGTATAATCCGTAGTACTTGCTTCGAAAGTATAACTTGGGGTAGCAAGTAAATCCACGTCATTCCCTGTCAGATGGTCGATAAGATGGAGATAGTCCACCTCGAAATTGATGATATCTGCATGTATGGAATACGTGCCGTTTGTTTGCGCCTTGAAGCATACTGGGACCGTATGGTCGCCGCTGACAGTCACTACAGCATAGTCGATTCCTTCTTGCGGAATGTATATCTTGGTGTTGTCGGGGTCAAGCATCATTTTTGGCAGGGCACCATTTCCTCCGAAGCGAACGATGGCTCGGTCCACGGTAATACCGCGGTCTTTCTGAATATTGAGAACAATCTTTGCACCTTCATCGGGATTCGTTTGAGGAACAAACGTCATCTCCTCGCCATCAGAGGCTGCAATCACAAAAACACCATTCATGGGCGCTACGACCCTCACGTCGCTGGCAATAATTTCAGTGCCATCTGGTTTCATGACATAACAATCACGGTCGATCGTTGCAGCTTGTGGGAAAGGATTGCCCACAAGGTTCCATCCTTCGAATTCAAGACCTCCTTGCTTTTTGAGCATGACTTTACCGTCACCACTATAGGGCATTCCTGTGAATGTGAGGGTGACATCCGACTTATGAGCATAAAGATAGCCCTTACCCGACTCGAGGTTGAAGTGCTGGGTTTTGTAATTGCGCCACTCCAAATCCTCGGTCTGATCAAAAGAGTAAAGGTCGTATTCACCCGACGTCATACCCACAATTTCCTCGGGGTCGATGTTATCGAACGGTGGGGCGATGAGGTAATAGCCGCCAGCAGTGGTGCCGTAACCAGTGATGGGCAGGGTGTAAGTCACTGTAGAACTCGGTGTCAAAAACGAGAATTCGTACCAATCGCCTAGTGTGCCGATAATGTCGTTATTGTTGAATGTGATGTCGTTGACACTCACCAAGTCAAGTTCTTGGTTGGTGGAATGGTCAAACAGTCGGAAAGTGATGGCTTCTCCGCTTTGAACGTTGCTTACCAATGTAAGCGCGACCACATACTGGCTCGATGGTGGGAAAAACTCGGGTCTCATGCTGCCACGGCACTCATCGCCGAAGAAAGCACCTACCTCAAGGTTGGTGCCGGTCTGCTCCACGCCATCGATAAGGATAATTCCGCTCATCGTCATGTTGTACTGCGTTCCTCCGATTGGAGTCCAATGGTTTGCAAACATCACACTTGCTATAACCATAAAGGCAAAGGTTAAGAATACTTTTTTCATTTCTTTTATTTTTCTGTTTGTATTGATTTGTTTTAATTGAGTGTTTTTACCGTACCACAAGTTTTCCGTTGTAGGCATTTCCAGAGCGACAGACCACCCTGACCAGATAGACTCCTGGCCCCGGCAAGCCGTGCAATTGGCCATGTCCTATGTTGCCAGTTTTATGGACAACAATGTCGCCTAACGCGTTGTAAACAATGACTTCACTTGATGTCTCTTCGGTTGGGATAACAATTTGGTAACTTTCGTTGCATCCAATAGGATTCGGGTAGATGTGCAGCGTCTCCTCAGTTGTGAACCTTACCTCGTAAGGCAGATCCAGACTGCCGACAACGGCATTTTCACTGTATGTCAAGCGATTGATCGTTCTTACGTTGACTTTGCGGTTATTCCTGTCAAGGACTGCAAAACTCATTTGTTCACCTTCCTCGCCGGCCACTGTCACAACAGCGTACCATCGGTCGGTTGGTTCAAAGTATTGTAACACGGCGCTGCCGCGGCACTCACCGTCTACAAAAGCGCCCAACTCCAGATTGTCGCCTTTTTGCTCAAAACCGTCAACAAAGACTGTTGCCAAAACAGTCAGGTTACTAGCATGGGCATGAACATCATTCATCCACATTCTTTCGGTCTTCTCAGTCGGTTCGTAGTCGCCTCTACTGGTGGCATAAGTCAGAGTTTGGCTACCAGATGCATTTGAAAGGTACATGTAACTTTCGCCCGGAGTCATCACGAAAGATGTCGGGAACCAACCGTAGTTGGCATAGTATGTTGCCGAAGTGTTCTGTCCTTTAATCAAGTCGTTGGCAGCGGGCGTAAAGCCAGAAATGGATGACGACAAACTTTGCTGAATCGTTACAGGGTAGCCAATCCAGTTCCACCCCGGTTGTAACGTGATGGAGTGGGTCGACGGATTGGCTTCCGCACCCGACATCACAGCTTGGCAATCGCCTGATACGCTGATTTGATAGCCTGCTTCATTAGTCAGTCCCACATTGCTCAAGGACCCGAACCAATAGTCGTATCCCGTCTGTGGATAGTAATTCTGCACAAATGGCACTTGTGTCTTGATTATCAATCCATTGTGACCAAGACTCTCTTCAAGCATCGTAAGGCCGTCAATGCCTTCTTGCTCAATATAGGTACTCCACCAATGCCAACCTGACGACAGATTCCTAACATGCTGTCGATCGAAGTGTGCCACAAGTTCTGTGGTATTCATAACTGTGAATGAATAGGGGTTGTCGGTCGAAACAGTTATGCCGCCCAGTGACCATCCTCTGAAGACAAAACCATTGTTGGCATTAGCTGTCAGCGTTACCTCTGAACCAGGCTGATAGTTGCCAGTGCCGGTCACTATACCAGCGCCCTCGGGATCCATTGTCACACTCACACCAACCTCACTGGTAAAGGCAAACTGGTACCAATCACCCATTGCACCTATGATGTCGTTGTTAACAAAAGTGATGCTGTTGGCGCATTGCAAGTCGAGTTCCTCGCCAATCTCGTGGTCGTATAGGCGGAATGTGATTTGCTCACCGCTCTGTTGGTTACTGACCACTGTCAATGCCACAACATACTGGCCTGATGGCGGGAAGAACTCTGGCATCATACTCCCTCGGCATTCGTCGCCACAGAAGGCTCCAACCTCTAGTGTTGCTCTGGACTGTTCCACACCGTTGATGAGAATGAGGCCATTCATTGTCATGTTGTACTGCGTACCACCTATTATTGTCCAATGATTTGTAATGCTTCCTTGTTCCACAAAATTGGCCACATAATCACCTGCCTCGGTCAACGTGAAAGTATAAGTCGCATTGGAACTGACCTCCGTCCCATTCTTAGTCCAGTTATTGAAAACGTAACCCGTATTGGCAGTGGCTGTCAAGGTACAAGAGGTTCCCTCATCATAACTGCCTGAGCCCGTTACGGTTCCACCTGCTGATGGATTGGCCGTGGCAGTGATAATGTAGGTGTTCGGATTATCGGAAACGAAATTTGCCACCAGTGTCCTATCACCGTTCACCGTGAATGAATAGCTGGTTTCCAACGACACTTGATTGCCGTTCTCCGTCCAATTCACAAAGGCGAATCCTTCGATGGCTGTGGCGATAAGCGTACAAATGGAGCCATCACCATAGGTGCCCGTACCCTGCACCGTACCACTCTCGGCAGGGTTAACTGTGGCAGCAATGGTGTAGGTGTTTTCTGAAGAATAGGCATTGATATTGGTCATGTCTCCGTGCGTAGGTACTCTGAAGCCTCTTGTCGGCCCTTCGTCGCCCATCGTTTCACTCACGTTGATCATGTGATTTCGGCCATGCATTGGCGCAAAAGTGAGCGTGCCACCTTCTGAAGCCATCACCAAGAAGCCTTCGCCTGGATGGATGGGGTCGGCAGCCGTATATGCCACCAGACCGCCACTGTCACTTATCCTGTAATAGGTCGTCAACGGGGCGCCGTTGAGTTTCACATCGCCAATGTTGAGATTGTTCGTGTATGGGTTGCCAACAAGGGTATAGCCTGCCAATGGGCTGCCTTCGTAGGTCACAGGCACTCTGAAATCGGAATTGGAAGCGTTGATTTGGCCTGTAAAGGCTACCGTTTGTTGCGCTTGGTTGGCATACAGATAGCCTTGGGTTGGCTCAAGCAGTGAGAACCCGTTGTCGCTTATCTTCTCGTTCATCCAATGATGGGTGGGCTCGTCATAATAAAATAGGTCATAGGTCCCAGTGGCGATTGTGCTGGTTTCTGTGCCTTCATAAATGGGCGTACCCAAAACGAACCAGTTATCGGTCTCGGCACTATAGCCATTGATATTGCGCTGCACGGTTCCGTATGCATTGCTGATGGGATTCACGAGCTGAGCACCATCAGTGATGACCAATTGCGAGGGTTGCAAGGTACCAATGCCATAAGTGGTGGTCAAGATCTGGCCACTGTTGATGGTCAAGGCATCATTCAGGTTCAATACATATAAGTGAAGCACTTCGGCGGGCATATCCATGTGGCAGTTGCTGTTGACGCACACAACGTCATTGGCGGTGGGCAGCTCGAAAGCATACCAGTTTTGGGTGTCGGACCACGAGTCGTTGCTCAATTGGTCAAAGACAAATTGCTCTTTATAGTTGGTGAATGAACTCCATCCCGTGGCGGCTTGGTAGGCAGGAACCATGGCATACGGAACATGCACCGGAATGGTGTAGGTCATGTTGATGAACGAGGTGCTTTCTGCCGTTGGAGGTGTCGGGAACTCGGAAATCAGGTTCGAGAAGGCGCTGCAGTTTCTGAATGCGTATGCGCCTATCGACGACACCGAACGGCCTATAATCAAGGCACCTGTAAATCCCGTGCAATCGGCAAAGGTGTACTGGTTAATGGTGGAGATGCCACTGCCGATGACCAACGAGCCATCGAAACCGTGACAATCGTAGAAGGCGTATTCGCCCACCGAAGTCACAGAATTGGGCAGCACCAAGTCACCAACGATGCTGCTGCATTCATAGAAAGACTGTACACCAATGCTCGTCAAGACATTTGGGAACAATAGTTTATTGCTGATGTTGGAGCTACCTTTGAAGGCATAGTCGGGGATGATTTGTACATGTTTACCGATATGCAAAGTAAGTATCGACGTTATTCCAGAAGTATTGATGTTGGAGCTGAAAACTGAATAGTATACGTAGGGCGAGGCGGTTGTTCCAGCGCCTAGGCGAGTGTACATTTGAGTGCAGTTCACGGCATTGTAATTGACCGTTTGTAACAAAGGACAATACCAAAAGGCATATTCCCCAATGAATGTTACGCCTTCGCCGATGGTCAAAAGCGGACTCCTGAAACCGAAAAAGGCGTATGTGCCGATATAAATGGTGGCGTTAGGGATGATGATGTCGCTTGAGGCATTTACGCTGTTGCGGAAGGCATAGTCAGGAATCCTCGTCACATTCTCGCCAATGCTTAAAGTGATGATGGGCGTTTGGCCGCCATCGGTTGTGCCACTATTGAACACGGAATACTGTGAATTGGTGTTCATCGAAGTGCAATTCGTTGCATTGAAATGCACCGTCTGGATTGCTTGACAATTCCAAAAAGCGCTGCTTCCGATAATAGTCATGCCTTCACCAATAGTCAATTCTGCCAGGTTGCTACAACCATAGAAGGCAGATCCTCCGAGAGAAGAGAGGGCATTGTGCAGATTCAAATGACCGCTAAAACCGCTGCAATCTTCAAAAGCGTTGTTGGCAATGGACAAGACGGAATTGGGAATCACCAAGGTTTCGTGCAGACCACTGCAGCCGTGGAAAGTGTATTGTTCGATTTGGCCGAGCGAATTGCTCAAGGTCAGTGTGCCGTCAAACCCGCCGCAATCGTAGAAAGCATACTGCCCAATTGTGGTAACAGCATTGGGTATCAGCAATGAACCCGTCAGACTGCTGCAGTTGTAGAAGGCATATTGCCCGATGTTTGTCAAACCGTTGGGTAATGGTAATTCGTTGTCGATACTGGGGCTATTGTAGAAAGCATAGTCTGGGATGTTGGTTACATTGTTGCCGATGGTCAGTGCCGTTATGGAGGTTGCAGCTCCATTAGAGGTGCCTGGATTGAATACCGAATAGGTTGAGGCTGTATTCATCACCGTGCAGTTCAACGCATTAAAGTTGACCGTGGCCAGCACTGGGCAGTTCCAGAAGGAATAGTCACCAACTGAAGCAACACCTTCCCCAATCGTCAAGGCGGTGATGTCTTCACATCCATAAAATGCGTATTGCCCGATGGTTTGTGTTGTGTTCGGAATGGACAAATCCCCAGTGAAGCCTCCACTGTGGAATGCATATTGGCCTATATTCAACAAGCCTTCGGGAAGAACAAGATTATGCGCAGCATTGGGACTATTGCAGAAAGCGTAATTCGGGATGTTGGTTACATTAGCTCCGATATTCAGTGTTGTGATGGGAGTTGCGCCGCCTGCGGTTATGCCGTTGTTGAAAACAGAATAATAGGCATACGGCGAGGAAGAAGTCCCCGAGCCAGTTCTTGTGTGCATCGTTGTGCAGTTCATGGCATTGAAATTGACCGTGGTCATCAGCGGGCAGTTCCAGAAAGCTTGTTGCCCGATGCTGGCTACCCCTTCGCCTATGGTAAGCGATGGGACGTGAGTACACCCTGTGAAGGCATAGTCTCCTACCGTTAAGACCGAATTAGGCAAATTTATTGTCGTCTGAAGTGCCGAGCAGCCATAGAAGGCATAATCCCCTATGGTCAGAAGGCCGTCGCCTTGTATGATCATCTGCACCATGCTGTTGCAATTGTAGAAAGCATAGTTGCCAATCTCGTTGACCGAAACAGGGATAACCAAGCGTTGGTAGATGTTCTCAGCATTCTTGAAGGCATAGTCGGGAATGCGTTGCACGCTGCTCCCAATGGTGACACGCGCCAATGCCGGTGCACCGCCCGCTGCATCGCTCGAAAACACGGAATAGTACGCTTTTTTATAATAGGTGTACATCGCCTCGCAATCCACGGCATTGTAGTTTACCGTTTCCAAATTTGGGCAATTCCAAAAGGCTTTGGGACCAACATATTCGATGTTTTCGCTGATGGTGACCTGCGTCAATCCGCTGCAACCATAGAAGGTATTGCTGCGAACCCCTCTCACTGTATAGGTAATGCCTTGATAAGTGACGGTATTAGGCAGCACCAAATTGCCTGAAGGTTGCTCATAACCCTCCCAGGGATTCGAGCTAGAGTTGTTAGGATAGACGACTTCAACATATCTATTAACTATATCGGTCACAGCATAATAAAGTGTTTCTTCTGAGGAACAAGTAGCTGAAAATCCATCAACCACCTCAATAAAATTACTGAATTCACTCCATCCAGGAGCACTTTGATATGCGTTGGTGCTACCCAAAGGTATATATACTGGAATAGTAGTGTTGACTCCATAAAATGAATTATATTTGTTACTATAGTACGCGAGTGATGGAGGCGTTGGGTTAAATGAGCATATTTCTGTAAGATTACTACAATTCATAAATGCATAATGACCTATACTAGTTACCGTGTTGGGTATAGTTAAGGAAGATATGTCCGCTCCTATAAACGCAAAGCTTTTTATTTCTGATATGGATGAAGGGATAATTAGATTAGTTACTAATTCTTCGCCAATATACAGATGATGAGCATATTTAAGAGGATTAGAGGCTTGATTACCACTTATCCAAGGGAAGCTAATACTGCACCATTGACCTATGTCGCCATTATAATGTACAGCATTAAGACTAGAACATCCCAGAAAAGAGTCCCCGCCTGTATCAGTAACAGTATAAGGAATGTTTATGGAGGTTATACCGCTGCAGTTCCTGAATGCATAGTTGGACATTTCAGTCACCGGGTATACAGTACCTAAATAAGTCACGCTTTCTGGAATAACAAGATCTCCTTGCGGTTTTGCATAATTGAACCATCCATATTCATAAGAAGAACTTGAGCCAGCACCAGAGACCCTTTCTTCTGGACACGTCAAAACTGCCTTGTTGTCTGATATCCAGTAGTAAAGTGTCTGACCACTTGGGGAAACGGCACTAAATGTAAATCGATTATAGTATGTGTAATTAACTGCAAGGCATTTTGTCGTCCCAACAATGCAGAGTAGGAAGATCAGGGCTGCTTTTATTGCTTTCTTGAGGTGTAGATGTTTTGTTTTCATATCATTAAAAGTTTAAAGCAGTCCTGTTTTCCTAAATATCTCATTATCGAAAAATGCAGCAAAGTATTGATTAAAGGCTTGTGCATAACTTTTCCAAATAGTTGAAAAAGATGGATCTTGTTTTACAGTAAGACGCATTCTTTCAACGAACATCTCCCAAACCTCTTTGGGCAAATTACCCTGTTTGTTCGAAGTTTTCAGTTCTCGATTGGGGTTGTCGTTGAGACAGAGGCGCTCTGCCATTGCCACAGGATATCGTTGGAGGAGGGCATCCACCTTATCGATACCTGTGGCTTGCAAGATACCGCGTGCATCGTTTTGCAAGCGCAGTGGGGTGTGGTCGGCAAACTTCACGATGAGTTCACCCTCTTTGGTGGCGTGTTGGTTGTACCAATCAATCTTCACCACCTCATCTTCATTGTTGCGGTCCTGGGCAAAACAGTAGGCGCAGGCCAGGAGCAGGCAGATCAAAGTAAATGTCTTTTTCATCATAGCTATTTTTTGTTAGGAACAGCAAAAATAGTAATAAACACGTAATTTATTGATTATCAATTTTATAATAATCTTAGAAGGATACAAGAATTGAATCCACAATGGATAAACCAAGCATAAAAAGGATGAAATGGATGGAATTCCCTTAAAAACACAAAGAAGTAGAAAAAAATCACACAAACCATTGACAAATGAAAAATAATCATTATTTTTGCAGCAGAAATATAACGTATTAAATTAATAAACTAAAACAAACCCGTCATGAAAGACCCTGTGATAGAAATCGTAACAGACCCCGTCGCTGAAGCAAGGCGATACGTGGAAAACGCCCAAACCCTACTAAAAGAACATGGAAACCTAGACTACGAGACACAACTCTATCAAGACCGAAAATACGTCCGCATGGCCGGCAACACCCTCTGGAACGGGGTGCTACTCATCCTTGACGCTGTGTTCCATGTCAAAACCGAAGACGGTTCACGCCCAGACATTAAAGATTATAGAAACGCCATCGCCAAACGGGATTTGAAGTTACTCACATTTGTCAATGCGGGTTATGATGCGATGCACCTTGCGATGGGATACGATGGCAATCCAATAAGAGCCAACTGTCAAGAGGGGATTCGTATTGCCAATGAGATCATCGACCGATGTGCCGCAATGATTCGAACAACCGTATGATGCAACCTTCGCTTTACCCGAAATGAAAATTAACCCAAAAACAATCCAGACATGAAAGACCCTGTGATTGAAATCGTAACAGACCCCGTCGCTGAAGCACGGCGATACGTAGAAAATGCCCAAACCCTATTAAAAGAACATGGAGACCTCGACTACGAGACACAGCTCTATCAAGATCGCAAATACGTCCGCATGGCTGGCAACACCCTATGGAACGGTGTGCTGCTCATCCTTGATACAGTGTTCCATGTGAAAAAAGTCGGACGCTTGCATCCCGATGTCATCGACTATAGGGATGAAGTAGCTAAACGCGACAAAAAACTACTCGCTTTATTCAATACGGCCTACGAAACCATCCATGTTTACATGGGCTATGATGGCAACCTTGACAGAGCCACTTGTTTGAGCGGCATCCGTCTCGCCACCAGCATCATCGACCGTTGTGCCGCGATGATTCGAACAACCGTATGATGCCACCTTCGCTTTACCTGAAATGAAGATTAACCCAAAAACTATTTCGTCATGAAAGATCCTGTAATTGAAATCAACCCCGTCGCTGAAGCACGGCGATACGTGAAGAATGCCCAATCGGCGCTGACCACTTATGGGAAGTTCGATCCGGAAACCAACTGTTATCAAGACCCCAAATATGTTAAAGCCGCTGGACATTACCTTTGGAGCGCAGTACTGCTGATTTTAGACGCCCTCTTTGAAGTGAAGGACAGGGCACACCCACATCCCGACATCAAAGATTATAGGGCTGCCATCGTCAAACGCGATCGAAAACTGCTCACCCTGGTCAACGCAGCATACGAGACCATGCATATCACCATGGGCTATGACGGCAATCCACGCAAAGCGGTCTGTACAGACGGCATTCAGCTAGCCAATGAAATCATCGACCATTGTGCCGCAATGCTCACTTAACTTTTTTAGCATTCAGGGCAGCAAGGATTAAAGAACGCCTAATTCTTATCGTCGATAGTTCTGGCAATCTTTTCAATGTTCAAGCTCCTAGCCGAGGCATCAATGATCTCCTTATAGATGCCACCTTTCTTATAGATTTCATCGGGGTCGCCGGACTCTTCCACACGACCTTGCTGGAGAGCATAGATATAGTCGGCGTCGATGATCTGAGAGATGCTGTGCGAGATGATGATGACCGTGCGGTCTTTCTTGATGGCATCGATGCTGTTCTTGATCTGTTCGGTGGCGATGGCGTCGAGACTGGCAGTAGGCTCATCAAGGAAAATGATGGGCGGGTTCTTCAGGAACATACGGGCGATGGCTACACGCTGTTGCTGACCACCAGAGAGGTCGGCGGCATTGTTTTGGAACTGCTTGGGAAGCTCCATGATCTGGTCGTAGAGATGCGACTTCTTGGCCGCCTCGACCACCTCCTCATGAGTGGCGTGTGGGTTGCCATAAAGGATATTTTCCTCGATGGTGCCGTCAAAAATGTGGTTTTTCTGCAAGACGAGGCCGATGTTCTCGCGGAGGTACTGCGTATCATATTCACGCAGGTCCACACCATCGAGAAGGATCTGACCCACTTGGGGCTCATAAAACTTGTCGAGCAAGTTGACGATGGTGCTCTTGCCAGCCCCCGACAAACCCACCAAGGCCGTGATCTTGCCTGGATCAATACGCATGTTGACATTATAGAGCGCCTGATTGCCATTGGGATAGGTGAAATCGACGTTCTTAACCTCGAAATGACCATGAATCTTCTCGGGACGATAGTCACCAGAAGGTTCGACCTCCTTCTCCGAGTTGAGGATCCCGAAGAAACCCTCAGCATAGATCAGCGCGTCGTTGACATCGTCGAAGATGCGCTGCAACTGGGTGATCGGGGCAATGACGTTGCTAAACAACATGACGTGGTACATGATCTTTCCGATAGTCATGCCCGGATAGTCAATCAACACCAGATACGCCGTCAAGATGATGACGAGCACGGTGCCGACCTGTCTGACAAAACTCTTGACACCATTGTAATAGAAAGCCACACGACGAGTCTTCATCTGGTTGGCAGTCACCTGGTTCTGGATGTCGAGTTGTTTTTGAGCCTCAATCTGCTCGCGGTTAAAGCTCTTGATGACGTTGATCGAGTCGATGATATTCTTGATGCCCTGACTCTTCGTTTCGAGGTGAGTGCGCATCTCGCGACGCCAGCCTTTGAGGCGACGGGCCTGACGGACGGTGATCCAAAAGTAAATGGGCACGATGCCCAAGGCCACCAAACCCACATAAACGTTAGCAGCGAACATCAAGATCAGAGCCAAAAGAGCACTGGTGAAGAGCGGCAAGAGATCGATAAAGAAGTTCTGCACCGTGCGAGAGAGACTGCTCACCCCTTGGTCAATACGGGCCTGTAGCTTTCCCGTGGCATTGTCAGCAGAGTTGAAGAACGCCATCTTGAAGGTCAACACCTTCTCGATGACACTCTGGGCCAGGTCGCGACTGACGAAGATACGCATCCGTTCGCCGTAGTAGTTCTGAGCATAGGTGATGAGGGCGGAGAGCACCTCCTTGCCCAAGAGGACGATGCTGATGATGGTGATGATGCGGATGGCTTGACTGCCCCAGTTGGCCCCTTCGGTGACGAGCCCGTTGATGCTATCGACGGTCCAGTCCAAAACGATGGCGTTGACCTGGGCCATGAGTGACCCGATGAGTGTCAAGAGCAGGGTGATCAAAACAAGCCACTTATAAGGCTTGACGAAAGGCCTAATGTTTTTGAAAAGTTGGAATAGATTCATAGTTCTTAGTTGGTATTGAGTTGGTACTTATTCGGTGATTGACCGAACGAGCAACGAATTTATATTGGATATATATACATCTGGCAAAGAGAGCAATCGAAGTCTAAACGGAAGGTGTTGCTGCCGTTACGGATGAAGAGTTGACCAACAGGTTTGCCTGTGATTTTCGGACAGAGACCATTGGCATAACGGATGCAGTGATGGCAGGTCATGAGGGGAGGTGAAAGGTGAAAGGTGAAAGGTGAAAGGTGAGAGTTATCCCTGATGGCAGCACCTCGAAGAGGTGCGCTTTTAATAACCCCAGGTGAGCGAGCATCGCGAGCGTAACCTGGGGAGACAGGTGAGCGAGCATCGCGAGCGTAACCTGGGGAGACAGGTGAGAGAGCATCGCGAGCGTAACTTGGGGAGACAGGTGAGAGGTGATGGGGAACTGATGCTAAGTGATCCAAAAGACCACGTTTCATTTCACCCAAAACCGAGGCTGGTATCAAATAAGGTTGCGATAGATTAACCGTTATACTTACCGGGTTATAAATGGTATCTCCCCATTGGGCAAGTTTGCGACGGATGTTCTCGAGAGCTTTCTCGGGGTTGTTGGCGGGAATTTTGGGAGGTGAAAGGTGAAAGGTGAAAGGTGAAAGGTTTCCGATTTGACAAGTGAGGGAGAAGCCGGTGTCGGTTTCGGAAAGGACAAGATCGATGTCGATCTTGCGGTTGCCGGTGGAAGCTTCGACCTGACGTTGCCATTCGATGTCGTAATTGCGGTAGATCTTGGCACCGCGGAAAGCGTTGTGAGGACGGTTGCAAGAGACCTTATGGCCATTCACTACATCGGCACGCAAACCGACCAATTCATGCTCATCATTGAGGAAACAAAGACCGTCGCCATTGTGCAGCACCTTTTCCGTCAGGATCTCCATCTGCACCGAGTTACACCACTTCACCTCACCGATATATTCCCCCATCGACTTCGGAGTAAAAGGGGAATCGATGCCGGGCTGCCTACCATGGAAGAAGAAGTCGGTGAAGCCACGATTGAACGACTTCTCCGGGTTGACTTCGAAGCTATAGCTGCAATGTCCCTTCGATGCCTGCACGTATTCCGGGCGCCGTTCAAGGATCGCATCAATCTTTTGCCGGTAATAAGCGGTGATGTTCTTCACGTAATCGGCCTCTTTCATCCTACCTTCGATCTTGAAGCTCGAGATGCCGGCATCCATCAATTCTTCTAGATGCGCACTGTTGTTCAAGTCTTTGAGCGAAAGCAGATGTCTGTTTTTGATGAGCACGTTGCCTTGCTCGTCGAGAAGGTCCCATGGAAGGCGGCAAGGCTGGGCACAAGCGCCACGGTTGGCACTGCGGTTGCCTATATATTCACTCAGATAACACTGACCGCTATGGCTGACACAAAGGGCTCCATGAACGAAGAACTCCAAGGGAACCGTGGTCTGTTGGCGTATCTCACGAATCTGATCGATGGTAAGCTCACGACCCAGAACCACCTGGCTAAAGCCTGCTTGTTCCAGCTGCTGCACTTTCTCTACGGTAAGGTTATCGCACTGAGTACTGGCATGAAGAGCAATAGGGGGCAGGTCGAGTTGAAGCAGCTGCATGTCTTGGATGATGAGAGCATCGACACCAGCATTCCAACAGTCATAAGCCAAGGCACGTGCTTGCTCCAACTCATCGTCGCGAAGCAGCGTGTTGAGCGTCACATACACCTTGGCATCAAACAAGGCGGCATGGCGACAGAGTTTCTCAATATCTTCGATGGTGTTGCTCGCTTTCTCACGGGCACCAAAAGCAGGGCCGCCAATATAGACGGCATCGGCGCCATGGTTGATGGCAGCAAGGCCAACCTCAAGGTCCTTGGCGGGCGAGAGGAGTTCAATAGGTGTGTTTTTCATGAGCGCAAAAATAATAATTTTATACTTTTGCATTTTTAAAATGAATGATGAAAAAGGAGAAAACCACCTTGATCCTGTTTGCCATCCTTGCCCTATTGGCCTTCGCGCCCATGGTGCAGGAACATCTTCATTTTCCCCGCATACGGCCTCTGGCGGGAGTCACAGAGCCATTCAAAGTACCCAAGCTCAACTTTAAAAACTATCTCAGCGGACATTACCAACGTAGCATCGAATATGATCTCAAACAGCATTATGGCTTTCGACCTATCACCATTAGGCTCTATAACCAATACCTTTGGGATTTCTATAAAAAGACCTATACGAGACTCACGGTAAGCCAGGGTAAAGAGGGCTGGCTCTATGAGCCTTGGTTTGTCGAAGACTACTACCACGGCGGGACTTACAACCAAAAGAAGGACTCCCTTCAGATGGCTCAGGAACTGCATCAAGAGGCCTTTCGCCTATATCAACTGCAACATCTCTTGGATTCGTATGGCACAAAGCTGTTCGTGTGCTTGGCTCCAGGCAAAGATCTAGTCTATCCGGAATACCTTCCCGATGACACTGACCCAACACGTCCCAAGAAGCTCAGCGCCAGGACGTTTTATCAAGATGAATTCAACACCTTAGGCATCAACCACATCAACATGGAGCAATGGTTTTTAAGCATGAAGGACACGGTTGACTATCTATTGTTTCCACAAAAAGGCACCCATTGGAGCAACGCTGCAGCCATGGTCGCTGCCGACAGCATCATCAGGTATCTTGAAGACCAGCTCGACATCACCATGAATGAACGTATCTTGAGCAAACCCTACATCGACAAGCCTCGCAAACCCGACTACGACTTAGAGGAGTTGCTCAACTTGTCAAGGCCCATGAAGAAGCTGCCCCAACATTATATCGACATGGAAGTCAAGCCACGTAAAGGTGCCGTCAAACCCCATATGATTGTCATAGGCGATTCTTTTTATTGGAACATCTGCAACCAGCTTCCCATGGATTCGTTATTCAGTTTAGTTCCCTATTGGTATTACAACAGCACCATTTATCACGACCCTGACCATCAGTCGGTGAAGGACGTCGATCTTGTCAAGGCCTTGCTTGATGCCGATGCGGTGATGTTGATCTATAGCTCTACCCAACTTTACAAGATGAGCGATGGGTTCAGCAAACAGGCTTTGATGGCCTTGTGTTTCGATGATGACGATATTGAGGCGGCCGAGAAAGCCTGCATAGCGCATATCAATAGCAATCCCAAATGGTTGGCCAGCATAAAGGAACGCGCCGAAAAGTATCACCAACCGTTGGACGATTTCATCAAGGCCGAAGCCAAATGGCAAGTCCAATTGTACCCGCAGCGGTATCTCCCTGCATTGCTTGACAGCATTCCCACCAAACGCTCATCACGAGTCAACGAGTATCTAACCTTAAAATCAGCAGCCCATGGTATTCAGTAGCAACGTGTTCCTGCTTTACTTCATGCCGGTCTTCTTCCTGGTCTATTTCTTGTCGCCGAAGAAGATCCGCAACTACACGTTGCTTTTGGCTTCGCTATTGTTTTACGCTTGGGGAGCTCCGGAGTTCATCATCCAGTTGGTGTTGTCGGTGATTGCCAACTTTTTCTTGGTACGCTGGATGTGCAAGACAAAAAACGGCAAGACCAAGAAGCTGCTCTGCGCGATCTCCATCATCATTCCGATCGGCTTGCTTGTGTTTTACAAATACGCTCACTTCTTGGTAGAAAACCTCGATGCCTTGTTAGGCTATTTGGGCACCTCCCACCTCTCACCTCTCACCTCTCAACTCTCAACTCTCCTACTGCCCATTGGCATCTCTTTCTTCTCGTTTCAGAGCGTGACCTATACCCTCGACACCTATCGCGGCATCAATCCTCCCATGAAGAAGCTCAGCGATTTCATGCTGTACATCACGATGTTTCCCCAACTCATCGCGGGTCCCATCGTCCGCTACCGCGACGTGGCCGACCAGATACGCAGCCGCGAGTCGAGCTATGCCGAGCGGTTGCAGGGGTTCTATCGCTTTGTGATCGGCTTGTGCAAGAAGATCCTCATCGCCGACGTCGTCGGTGCCCAGGTGGATGCCATGCTAGGTCCCGCCAACCTTTCAAAGGTGGCAGTTGACCAGCTGGCAACTATCACCGAACGTATCGCCGGACTCGACACTACAACTGCCTGGATCATCGCCCTAGCTTACACCTTCCAGATCTACTTCGACTTTGCAGGCTATTCCGACATGGCCATCGGACTGGGACGCATCATGGGTTTCAAGTTTCCCGAGAACTTCGACAACCCCTACACCTCACGCTCCATCACCGAGTTTTGGCGTCGTTGGCATATCACCCTTGGCGCCTTCATCAAGAATTACCTGTATATCCCCTTGGGTGGCAACCGAAAAGGCACAGGACGCACCTATCTCAACCTCTGGATCTGTTTCCTGCTCTCCGGACTGTGGCATGGAGCATCCTGGAACTTTGTGCTATGGGGCGCATTGCACGGACTCTTTATCTGCCTGGACAAGCTATTGGGTGGAAAGCGGAAAGTTTTCCGTTCTCTGTTTTCCGTTATTTTCACTTTCATCTTGGTGGTTCTGCTCTGGGTATTCTTCCGTATTGAGAGCATCGGGCTGGCATGGACTTTTGTCACCCGTATGTTTGCCTTCGACTTCGGTGCCATGGCTTTGGCCAGCAACGCGCAGTTCTATACCACCTTGGTGGTCGCCGCGTTGTTCTCTTTCATCACCCTGACAGGCTTCGGAAGGAAACTCCAAGAGAAAGTCTATTACACCGACTACAATGGATGGCAGCATCTGGTGGTCTGGGTCCTCGCCATCGCTGCCTTCCTGTTCTGCCTCGGTGCCCTCAACGCCACTGGTTTTAGTCCCTTCATCTATTTCAGATTTTAAGCACCTATGGTATTCAGTAGTAACATATTCCTTTATTTCTTTCTACCGATCTTTCTGATCCTGTATTTCCTTACCCCTCAGAAATACAGGAACTACACCCTGCTGCTGTTTTCCTTGATCTTTTACGCCTACGGAGCACCCGATTTTGTGTTAGTTCTGGTTGGGGAATGCATCATCAACTATTATCTCGTGAGAGGCATGAAGAGAAGGAAAACGTTGTTTCTTGTGCTCTCCATCGTACTGACCCTAGGCATGCTATTGTATTTCAAGTACGCCAACTTCTTCATGGAGAACCTCAACAGCGTTTTGACATGGTTCCAGCATGAGCCCGTATCGTGGCGGAAAATCGCATTGCCGATCGGCATCTCTTTCTTCACTTTCCAGTCGATCACCTACACCATCGATGTGTATCGCGGCACGACACCACCCAGCGAAAAGCTCACCGACTATGTGTTATATATCATGATGTTTCCACAACTCATCGCTGGCCCCATTGTCAACTACAACACCGTGGCAGAACAGCTGATCTCTCGCGAAAGCACCATGGAAGGCCGTACGTTGGGATTTTACCGTTTTGTCATCGGCTTGAGTAAAAAGGTGCTTATCGCCAACACATTGGCCCTTTATGCCGACCAAGTTTTTGGGATGAACTATGCGGAACTGTCAACCAGTAGTGCCTGGCTGGGTATCCTTTCCTACACCATGCAGATCTATTTTGACTTCTCTGGGTATTCCGACATGGCCATCGGCTTGGGCTTGATGATGGGCTTCCGCTTCCCGGAGAACTTCAATAACCCCTATACCAGCAGGAGCATCACCGAATTTTGGAAACGCTGGCACATCACCCTAGGCAACTTCATCATGCATTATCTCTACATCCCTCTGGGCGGCAACCGCAAGGGAAAGGGACGGATGTACCTCAACCTTTGGCTCTGTTTCCTGCTCTCCGGCCTATGGCATGGCGCATCATGGAATTTTGTGCTTTGGGGCGCCTTCCACGGCTTGTTTATATGCCTTGACAAGCTAGTGAACGGAAAACGAAAACCGGAAAAATCTCCGTTTTCCGTTATTTTCACTTTCTTTCTAGTCATGATGGGTTGGGTGCTCTTCCGTGCAGACAACATCGTCGGTGCAGGCGGGTTCTATACCGCCCTATTCTCCTTCAAGCAAGGTCTCCATGGAACCACTGATGCCCTGTTTTGGACCACCCTTGCCATCGCCCTAGTCTTCTCCTTCCTCACCCTCAGCAAATGGGGCCAACGGCTGCAGGACACCGTCTTTGCAGAACACTATTCCAAGAGATGCTCCTGGGTCATGTTCGCCATCACCCTTGTGTTGTTGGTGCTCTCGACAGGCGCACTCTGTGTAAGCGATTTTAATCCTTTCATTTATTTCAGATTCTAGGCCATGAAGAAGCAACGACATTTTCTAATACAGTTTATCTCCGTCTTGGTTGTGTTGACCGCCATCATGACGCAAGGTTTTACCCATGCTGTGAAAATGAAGCCGCTGTTCGGTTACCCGAAAGAAGAAAACGCCGTGCCGCTGCAATTTAAGACTTTTTTCGACGGATCCTTCCAGGAATATCTCACTGAACATGCCAAACGCAACACGGGCTTCAGGGAGTTCTGGATTCGGTCCTACAACCAATGGCTCTACAGTGTTTTTCACAAAATATCCAACAACAATATCCAGGAAGGCGAAGACCGCGAACTGTTCCTTACCATGTATTTGGACGAAATCACAGGAAAGACTCTCCGTTATAAATTCGGCAGTGTGGAAACGGCTCAATCTCAGGCAAGACTCCATGCCCAAGAAACCGCAGTCATGGTCGATACCTTGCGGCAACACGGCATCAACTTCCTATATGTGTTTGCACCGACAAAAACCGCACTCTATCCCGAAAAGATGCCTAAATATTACCGTGATCACATCGCCGATTTCTGCCTGGAGGAATACTATATCGAGTTGTTCAAGGAGTACGGCATCCCGCACATCGACCTGTATCATTATTTCCAGTCCCTGAAGGATACCTTGCCCTATCCGCTCTACACAAAAACAGCCTCCCATTGGTCAGAATACACCATCCCGATTGCAGCCGACACCATTTTGAAAACCCTCAGCCTAATGACCGGGTACGATCTGCCCTCCATCCAACTACAAGATGAGAACGTCACCACCGACTATAGCGATTACGACTGGGAACTGGAAAAAAGCCTGAACTTGCTGTTTCCATGGCCACGACCCGCTCAACCCCGACCGTACTATACCTTAAGCGACACCACTGGAAAAGACCGGCCCAACCTGCTCGTTGTGGGCGACAGCTATTTCGACCAACTAATGTTCTCCTGCTTCAAGGACGCCTTCAACTCCTGGGAATTCTGGCAGTACTTGAAAAACGCCTACTCTTCCCGTTATTGGAATATTCCTTTCAGCAATGTCAAAGATCCCACCACCATTCTGGAAAACGCTGACATCGTCCTAGCCGTGAATACAGCCCCCATGATGTACAACTTCATGTCGGATTTCCCCAACAAGTCCATCCAATGGCTGCAAGAAAAAGAGGTTTTAAAAATGATCGACAACATCAAGCGCAATCCAAAATGGTATGAGGAGATAGTACGCCAAGCCGATGTCAGAAACATCACCATCGACTCTTGCCTCCGCCTTAATGCCGTTTATTTCATCGAAGCTCATCGCAATAAACAACAATGAAAAAGACCGTCTGCCTCATATTATGCCTCCTCACGATGTCGTTTTTTCTTTTGATTGACATCCAACAACAATGGCATCCCTTCCCTTGCGAGCCCCTGAATGGCGTGCAGGAAGCAACCCCCATCCCAGAAGTCACGATGACCAACTTCGCATCGGGACAGATGCAGAGCGGGTTGGAACAGTATATCAGAGAGCATTTCGGCTTTCGTGAACCACTCATCCGCCTGTATAACCAGTACCTTTGGGACTGCTACCATCAAACCAATGTCAAATCCATCCTCGTCGGAAAACACCATTATCTCTACAACACTGATTTTGTGGACGATTACCAAGGCCTCCACTGGAAAAACTATGCCTCCGATCTCCCAACAATGCAACACAACCTCCTGATGGAAGCCATGCGGCTGAAGAAGCTGCAAGACATCCTCGCTGGATACGGGAAAACGCTCTTCGTGATGCTGGAGCCTGGCAAGACAAGAGTGTATCCAGAATATCTTCCTGACCGCATTGTTGAACCTGAAGGCAACCTTACCGCCGCCGACCTCTACCCCGTCTATTTCGACAGCCTTGGCGTGAACTACATCAACATCGACCGCTGGTTCCAGCAAGCCAAAGACACAGCAACCTTCCCTCTCTACCCTCAGCTGGGTACCCATTGGTCGAACCTCGCCGCACTATATGCAACCGACTCCTTGCTCCATTATATGGAACAACTCGGCAACATCACCATGCCAGAACTCGCCATTAGTGAAAGCACTTATGACACTACCATGACCCCCGACGACGACTTGGAGAAACTGCTCAATTTGGCCAGACCCATGCGAAGCGTTCCTAACCAATATGCCCACTTCACCTTGGAAAGCGACTCCAACACCATCAAACCCTCATGGTTGGTTGTCGGTGACTCCTATTTTTGGAACATCTCCTACCACATCCCTCTCGACCAAATCTTCAAACAGCATCACTTCTGGTACTACAACAGCAGCGTGTTCTATGATTCCGAACACAGCAATACCGGACAAGTCGATTGGCTCGACGAACTGATGAACACCGATTTCGTAACGGTGTCATACTGCACGGCCAATCTCTACGCCATGAGCAACCATTTCTCTTCAAAGGCCCTGGCTACGCTCTGTTGCAACCGCGAGGAGATACGCCAAGCCCTTCAGAATATCATGACTTCCATGCGCAACACACCCGAATGGATCGATGCGCTCCAAGCCAAAGCTGAGGCCCAAGGACAACCTTTGGAGACCGTGATGCATAACGATGCCGAATACATGCTTTATTCGGATATTGAACGCTATCTCCCCTCCCTTCAAGAAACACATCCCACTTCGCGCAACGACATGATACGCTATTATGACGCCAATGATCCAATCGGTGCCATCCTGCGAAACATGCACAACGACCCTCAATGGATGGAAAGCCTAAAAGCCAAAGCCGTGGAAAAACAACTCGACCTTGAAACCGTCATGGTGCAAGACGCAGAATGGATGCTACAACAAGCAGCGGGTAATCAATAGCTCAAGCCCACCACCTTCATCTTGAAACCCGACACTACAAAAGTCCTTTGACTTAGGTTAGCAAAATAACACAATAGCTTTTCATCATTCAAATAATTGAACTGGGATCGATTAAAGGTTTGCGTCATGGAATAATGCTGCCATTGGTCGTAATATTCATACCAGTCGTAGTTGATAACCAAGGTCTTCAATAGCTCCCTATGCCCGCCTAAACGGTCAATTGCAAAGCCCAGGGTAACCTTACGGGTATCGTCATCGGTGCGAGGAATATAGATGTCAAAATCACAATAGACCACCACCGACTGAAGCGTATCGGCGAGTGGTTCACTGAAAAGGTTGAACGGATACTGTTGGCTGAAGACAAAAGCATTGGTATGCGACAAGGTATCCACGGGCTTCTGGTAAGCATGGAGCAAGACATAATTCACGCTTTGACTGCTGTCAACAGCGACCATCAAGTGTTGCTTGTCCTCGTCAAGGCGAATCAAGGCGTCGTTGCGCATCACATAGTCGTCCATCGACTTGTACAATCCCACAAAGTCTTTGAGCCAATCTTCGTTTACCGGGGTGATTTTGAGCCTATCGTCCTCATACCCGAACTTATAAACCATGCCTTCGTCATAAAAATAGTCTTTATAGACCAAATTATCCATTTTGCGCGAGTTTTTTAGCTGAGGCGTAAAAGTGTTCGCCCTGAAAACAGAACTCGTGTCAAGGCCTGTATTGACCCAAGAAACCGTTTGAGGAGAGTTGATGCCATACACGTGCTTCAACATGGCCAGGAAAGAAGGGGTTACATCGCGATGCGCAATCATTGCTGGGAACCGATGGGGTTCCTTGAGCATGGGCGACCATACGACGAAAGGCACATGATATTTGTCGAGCTCCTCCGACTTGCCATTGAAACAATGGTCGCCTGTGATGATGAAAATGGTGTTCTCGTAGCCCGGAACCTCCCGATAGTCAGCAAAGAACTTTCTCAGGCAGTCATCGTAATACAGGTAGGAGGCATATTGTTCGTATTGCCATTGTTCGATGTTGTGCTGTTGATGGAACTGGACCAGTTTGTCGGCATAAGTCTTGGTATAGCGTTCTTTGTCGGGGTAGTCGAAGGGATCATGGGTAGTGAGGGTGAGATAGATGTCCAAATGAGGTGAGAGTTGAGAATTGAGAGGTGAGAGGTTTCTTTCTTTGAGGGATTCAGAGAAGAGATATTCGTCGTAGAGACCCCAAGTGTTTTGCATCTCCTTGGGGTAGCCGGTATAGTTGGGCAGATAGTGTTCTATGCCCATGTCGTTAAGGAAGTAGCACATGTCGTCGAAGCAGGTCCAGCCTCCATAGAAGAAGGAGGTGGTGTAGCCGTTTTCCTTAAGGATGTTGGGCAAGGAGTAAAAACGCGGGGTGTTCGACGACTGCATGAAGCCTCGTTTGCCGAAGGGCAGGCTTCCGAAGAGGCTTGGCAGCACGGCGATGGTGCGCTGCGACGACGACATGCAGTTGATCCAGTTGAGGCTGTGGTCGGCCAAGGAGTCGAGGAAAGGAGTAGCCGAAGGAAATCGACTGTTATATCCGCTGAACTCACGACTCAAGCCTTCGGTGATGACAAAGACCAAGTTGGGCATGGTATCGGGATTCAGGTCGAAAAACGAAGAAAGCACGTCGGGACTGTTGTCGATATGGGCAAAAGGATAACGGAAATCAACGAAATCGTCTTCAGGGAACTTCGATTGGAAGTCAAGGATGTGTTGGCGCTCCTTCTCCAGGTCTTCGGCATTGAATTTGGAGAACGGGGTATCGTCTTCAATCAAGCTCTTCCAGAAAAACTCCTGCTTGTTGCCCACGGTGCTCTTCCCCTCACGGGTGTGGAAAGTCCACACTGGGGGTTCGTTGACAAAGAAACCCACCACCGCCAAGGCCAACCAAATCCAAAGCCAGGTCTTGCTTAAATGGAGTTCCTTTCTTGAACACAAAAGAAACAGCAAAGGAATCAACAACAGCCCCACATAACCCCACCATACAAATGCCCCGGTTGATTTGGAGATGTAGATCAACTCTTTTATGGAATAGTTGAAAAAAATCTTGTCCAAAGGCATGTAGGTGGTTACGAAATACATAATCATCGCATTGGAAATCAATAACATAATTGTTCCAATGATGCGAAATGTCCACTTTGCGGCCTTTGCGGAGAAATGATGTATTAATAAATAAATTGGGAAAAGGAACAGGGCTATCTTGCTGAAAAACAACACATCATAGCCTACTCCGAGCATACAGGAGCCCAAATGGGGCCAAAATTGTTCTTGATAGTGTCCGAGCATGGCCGCCTCAAACAACCTTACGGCGATGCCAAATACGAACATCCAAAACAGGAAGCGTAAAAAACCTCTAATACCATGTATGCGTTTTTCTTTCTCCATAGCTTATTCTTGTTTTGCTTTTCTTTGGCTCAATAGCCAGTCAATATCGCGTTCAATCGCCTCGTCAAGGGGGATCTGAGACCGTTTCGCTTTTTCTTTGATCGACTCGAGCCATTCTTGATTACGGAAGACACCCTCCCGGTAAGGTTCACGCTCCGGATCATTTATCTCGGACAACACCTTGGCGATACGAGGGCTGGGCTTCCCGTTCGCGTCAACAAGACAGTTGACGGATTGGGTTAAAAAACCACGGTTCAAGTCGAACAAGTTACAGGGGGTATATAACAACGTCACGAAGTCAGAGGACAGCAATTCCCGTAGCAGGTCCACCTCGGAGGTGTTGCCGTGTCTTGGATCATCATAGATGGTGGTATTGTAACGCCAATAAGGATGGGAGCGGAACAACCGGTCTAAGGGGAGGTTGTACTGGAACCCCCGGAAATAGCTGTCGCCCACCACCAGCCATCGCGGCTTGATCGCCGTGCTGTCCTCATCAACGAACACATCGACGTAAGGAAACCGATTGGTTTCTATGGGATGTTTCAAGTTAAGCACTACTTCAAGATCCATATCAGGCTCACGAGCCCAATCCACGTAAGGATCGCCAAAGGATACATTGTGCAAATTCAGTCCACTGAGCGACTCCATGTAATGGACCAAAGTATCTGCCAGATAGGTAGCCGCGAGGTTGGTCCAATGCGAGGATGACTTGTAATACAAGGGGTAAGAGACGGTGTCGCGGATTTGCAAGAAATAATCAGAGAAATTGAGGCAATGGATTCCAAGGGAATCAAACAGTGGAGGGTAATAATCGATAGCACGTACCGTAGCAAGCCGTTCGTTAGCTTTGACTTCGGGTAAATAGTGGTCACACACCATATCTTTGGACGGAGCGATGATCACAAAAAGACGAATCCCGTGTTGTTCCAACACCGTCTGTATCGTCTGGATCCGGCGAGCATCCGCCAGCATCTTGCGGGTCATCTCATCTTCATCGTGGGCATAGCCGTAGATCGATTTCCCCAGGTAATGACTCATCACATATTCGTTGAACAGCCATCCGTCCTTGCCCACGGTGATGAACTCATTGGTGGTTTGATGAAACAGCGACCATATCAGCTGGTTGTAGTTGCGGATGAGAACTTCCCTAAAACCGAAGTGTTCTCCAAGGTAGGCATCGAATTGCTTCTGGTAGTCACCCGCCATAAAGGACTTCAAACGAAGTTCTGGGCGTTCCGTGGCGACGATCACACCCGCCAAGGGTTTGAACTTGAAGAGCGAAAACCGTTGCTGGATTGAGGATAAGAACAGCAAAGCCAGCGTCAGCAATGACAACACAATATGAAGAGTTTGCCGCCTCATGCCATCAGAATCTGAAATAGATGAACGGACTGAAACCCGTGGCGTTCAACGCCCCTATGCTGAAGATCAGCAAGGCGACGGACACCACCCAAGACGCCACATGACCCCAAGCTCCAAAGTTCTTATAGAATACCACCTGCTCGATTTTCCGACCGAAGGGAAATATCGTCAAGAAGGAGAAGACCACAGCGAGGATGAGCGTGGTATAGAACTGGCTACCACCGTTCCAGCTGAAGCCCTCGAAGTTGAACGAGAACATGGCCTTGTAGTAGTCGAAAGCATGACCGATGTTATCCGCCCGGAACAGCACCCAGCCGATCATGACCAGGAGGAAAGTGGTGAGAGTGGAAAGTGGAAAGTGGAAAGTGGAAAGTTTTCCGTTTTCAACTTTCCGTTTTCCACTTAACAGCTTCTCCAGCACGATGAAGAAGCCGTGGAATGCACCCCAAAGGACAAAATTCCAAGCGGCGCCGTGCCACAAGCCTGAGAGCAGGAAACAGACCCAAAGGTTGAAATAGGTCCGGGCAGTACCCCTCCGGTTGCCCCCAAGCGGGATGTACAGATAGCCTTTGATAAAGGTGCCCAGCGTAATATGCCACCGGCGCCAGAACTCGGTGATGCTCTTGCTGGTATAAGGATTGTCGAAGTTCTCAGGGAACTTGAATCCCATGATCCGTCCCAGACCGATGGCCATGTCGGAATAGCCCGAAAAGTCGAAATACAACTGCATGGTATAGGCCAGAATGCCGATCCAAGCCGTGCCCATGTCCATGGTACTGAGGTCGGCGGCGAAATAGACATCCGCCTGCTTAGCAATAACGTCAGCGATCAATACTTTCTTGGCAAGACCGATGACGAAACGATAAAAACCTTGCAAACGTTCCGACGGCGGACTCTCACGATGCCGGAGCTGCTGCTCCACATCGCCATACCGCACGATGGGACCTGCGATCAGCTGCGGGAACATCATGATATAGACAATGTAGTCTGAGAGTTTGTCCATGGGCTTCACCTGACCGCGGTAGGAATCCAACACGTATGTAATGGACTGGAAGGTAAAGAACGAAATGCCAATGGGCAGCACAACCTTGGCCAGCTGGATGCCTTGACCATGGAATAGAGCCGCGAGGGCGTTGACGTTGTCCACCAAGAAGTTGGCGTATTTGAACCACACCAACAGCCCCAGGTTTAAGGTGATAGCCACTGCGCACAGCCATTTTTTCGCCGATTTCTTCTCCATCTTGCACATCGCCTTGACCAGAAAATAGGTTGCCGTAGTGGATCCCAGAAGGATCAATATGAACTCGGGACCGCCCCAGGCATAGAAGATAATGGAGAAAACCAAGATGACATAGTTTCTGAACCTGCTGGGGCAGATGAAGTAGCACAGCAGGAAAAGCGGCAAAAAGTAAAGTAGGAATACGTTGCTGCTGAAAACCATGTGTTATTAACTTAATAATTTACAAAAATAGTAAAATTACGGAATGGCATCTCTTTTTGATCCCGATTCCAAAAATAAACCGTGAGATCTTTTCCACGGATGGGACGGACAAAAGGACGGTGATAGTCATACTTGAAAGTATAACGAATCCATTCGCCATCATGGCTCGGATGTAGTGTCATGATTTTCCACAGCACATCCTGGATGTCCACTGTCAGGTAGGGAGGCGTCATCCCCTTTTCAAGCTCAAAACTGCCTTCGATATGCAACACAAAATGGTTCTTCTCCAATGGGAACTTGGCCAATGACACATATTTGTCGTTGATAGTTACCTGACCTTGCTCCACCTCCAGAGAAGCAGCCAATGGTGCAACGGGGTGTTTAGCTAGGTTTTGACGGACAAAGTAGCTGCCCACATAAAGGAAAAACAGCACAAAAGCCACCTGGAAAATGGTTTGAACGATCTTGGAGCACCGATGCTCCCGCCCCTTAATCCGATCCAATTGCGCTTCAAGAAAATCATATAGAGGCTTCGCCGCTAGGGCGATGCCCCATACAGTCACAAAATACAACAGTCCGGCGAACAGGTGACCCCATGCACCCGTCATCGTGTTGGCCAATTTCAACACAGGCTCTCTGAAATAACCATGTACCACGAACAACATCATGGAGATGCCACCGAAATAAGTGAAAAGTGAAGAATGAAGCGTGGAAAACTTCCGTTGCTTCAGTTGCTTCAAGCCTTGATAGGCAAACACGGTGATGACACAAAGCGAGAGAAACGTGAACGGGTACAACACCTCGATGAAGTTGCCCCCGACAAACACCCCCAACGCCAGCACCAGCCACAGCCAATGGATCTTTTTGTCCTTGGAAAAAGCCAACAGAATTCCTAAAGCAAACTCTGGCAGGTGTCCCGGTGCATTCTGCATCAAAATCGTCCCATGATACAAATTCAACCCATACCGAAACAAGAAGAATAACCCGTATGAAATCACCAACAGGACCCCAAAGGCCTTCCAACGCCATTTTCTGATACAGCGGAACAGCAGGGGAAACAGCAGATAAAGTTGGAAGATCAAGCAAAAAAACCACCAAGGACCGTTGAAGCTGGTGCCGGATTCGGGCAACAATGTTTGGATGAAAAGCAGTTTATAGCCGATCTCCCTCCATTCCTCCTTGACGAACATCCTGCCATTCATCAAGATACATCCGAGAAAACAGACCAACACGCCGACGATCAGCAGCGGATAGAGCTTTTTGAGACGCTCCAGCATGAACACCCCCCAAGAGCGTTCTCGCC
>JAEEGG010005731.1_pt1 | contig 29309 bp, 18 predicted proteins | sample 9134161 | NCBI WGS metagenome assembly JAEEGG01 (sample SAMN16246543, study PRJNA631951) | gut metagenome | biome: gut microbiome; feature: rumen; material: CR-attached | host: Bos | place: Iran: Karaj | collected 2018-10
TGGCACAGTTCCAGTCCCTGCTGTCGCCCTTTATCATTATGTTTACCATCCCGCTTGCGTTTACGGGTGGCTTCCTTGGACTGTACTTTAGTCACAGCGAGATCAGCGTGGTAGCCATGATCGGCTTCGTCATGCTGGCAGGTATTATCGTAAACAACGGTATCGTGCTGATTGACTACATGAATCAGCTCCGTGAGGGCGGCATGGAGCGGCGCGAAGCCATTCTGACAGCAGGTAAAACGAGACTTCGTCCCGTGCTGATGACGGCGCTGACAACGATTCTTGCCCTGTCCACCATGGTATTTTCCAACGACATGGGTTCCGCCATGGGAAAACCGATGGCAATCGTTACCATCGGTGGCCTTCTCTACGGTACCCTGCTGACCCTCGTTGTCATCCCCTGCGTCTATGACGTCTTTGCAAGGGGCGGCGAACGCAGAAAAGCGAAGCCCAAGAAGCAGAAGGTTGAAACCGTCATCTTCGAAGACGAGGATATTAAGTGATAATATTTTGAACTTCATAGCCCCAGATTCCCTTCAAGGAAGTATGTATTACCTCGAGGGGGAAGGCCTGGGGAGTCTCGCTCAGGTATGTGTGCCAAGCGTCGGTACTTAGGTGGCGTATACGGACGAATCTATTTGATTCGTTCGTGACACCTTAGTACCGATACCATAGCCGAAGGAGGGGCCCACGAAGTGGGAAGATGCCTTCTGCGCTTGCTGCTGCACCCATAGCGCGAGCGTACCTGAGTGAGACTCCCCAGGCCTAACCCCCGAGTTGTACCAGAACTTTTTCTTGAAGGGAATCTGGGGTTTTTGCAATGGAAACAACAAAAAAGAAGCTTGGAACCGAATGGTTTCAAGCTTTTTGGGGGTTGGTTGCGAGCTGCTGACCGGAATCGAACCGGTGACCTCCACATTACCAATGTGACGCTCTACCGACTGAGCCACAGCAGCATTTGGATCTGCTCTCTCGCAGTCACCGTGTATCATCTTAACAAAAGTTTGGGGATCTGTCAATACCAAATTTTACTTTTTTTCCAAGCTTTATTTTTACCTGCGATTTTACTTTTTGTTCAAGGCATGTTAGAATGGATTTGGCCAGGTGCAGGGCTTCCAAGGGATTTAAGTGGACGATGAGAGGGAAGGATGGCAGGGATTAGAAATGGAAGAGGGCAGAACGCTGAAGATCATAGCACATATCCATACGGATTTTGCGACGAAGTTTGGAGTGCCGAGGCAGAGCGGGCTTGTCGAAGAACTGACGGCAGAGATAGTTTTTGAACCAGAATATCGTCAGCCGGAAGCGCTAATGGGACTGGAGGAGTATTCGCATCTTTGGCTCCTTTGGGATTTCTCGGAGGTGAGACGGGAAAACTGGACTGCCACGGTTCATCCGCCGAGACTTGGAGGTAAGGAGAAGCGGGGCGTGTTTGCAACGAGATCCCCATTTCGGCCAAATCCCATCGGTCTTTCCTGCGTCAAGCTCTTAGAGATCGTTTCAGAGGGCGAGCAGGCACCGAAGCTTTTGGTGGCGGGGGCAGATTTGATGGATGGAACACCGATTTATGACATTAAGCCGTATCTGCCATATGCTGATGCCATCCCTTGCGCACGCGGTGGCTTTGGAGAGGAACATAAGGAGGAACGAATTGCGGTGGAATTCCCGGAGGAGCTGCTTCATCGCCTGCCGGAGGAGAAGAGGAATGCGGCACTGGCGGTGCTTGCACAGGACCCAAGGGCGGCCTATCACAAGCAGCCGGATTATGTTTATGGCATGGCGTTTGCGGGTTGGGATCTGCGATTTTTGGTACAAAATGGAATTCTGACCGTTACGGACGTGGTAAGACAGGGAGAAGACCATATAAAGTGATCGGATAAGTAGACATTCAGTTTCCGCTTTTATAGGGCATCAGTTTTGACGGATGCCTTTTTTTATTGGATTTTTAAAGAAATTTAAAAGACAAAAGCGCCTCTTACGTAAGCCATTGACTTTTTTGGGTTTCCCTACTATAATAGGATTATTCAATCGGTGCAAAGGAGCACAGGTTTGTTTTTTGTTGCCTGTGACTTTCGCGCACCAATGTGTTAAAATCTTTTTGCACTAATTTAAGGAGGAAAAGAAATGAAAAGGTTTAACAAAGGTTTTGCTTTGTTGCTTGCTTCAGCTCTTGCGGTAAGTTCTCTGTCCGGCTGTACGAATAAGAACGATCCCGCTGATACCAGTGCCGGTACCAGTGCGAGCGAAAGCACGAATGCGAGCACGAGCGCAGGCACTAACACTGAGGTAAAGACGCAGCCGAAGGAGTATACTTATCACTTATACGCGACTGCTCTTGCTGACAACTGGAATCCCCATACTTGGGAAAACAGTTCTGATGACGCAATGAGACGTTATTTCTGCACGCCTTGGGTCGACACTACGGTAGAGAATTCCGAAGATGGCGAGTATCAGAAGGTATTCCTGGCTGCAACGAGCATTGATGACGTTACGGCTGCTCATCAGGATGATCTGACCAAGTATGGCTGTACCCTTCCCGCAGGAAAGACTGCTTCCGACATCAAGGAAGGCTATGTTTATGAGATTAAGCTGAATCCCGACATCTGTTGGGAAGACGGTACCAAGATCGCTGCTGACGATTACATTTATTCCATGCAGCAGCTGCTTGATCCCGACATGAAGAACTATCGTGCAAACAACTATTATGACGGTGACTACGCAGTAGCTGGCGGACGCAAGTATTTCTACTCCAAGACCGCTGGTTACTATGTTCCCTACGCAAACGTTTACGCATCTCTTGACGAGGCAATTGCAGCAGGTGAGGTATTGATCGACTGCTTTGGCTTCTGGGGCGCAGAAGGTTATATTGACGCGAACGGAAACGCAGCTCCTCAGTACGTAAGCATCGCTGATGAGACCAAGTACAGCGCAGACGGTGCAGGCGATGATGAGTTCTCCGGTAAGGATCTTTATGATGCCTACGGTGCATATTTCCAGATTGGCGGCGGCTATGAGGGAAATGTCGTAGTATGGCAGGACAACGCAGACATGGGTGCAAGCTTCGACGTAGTAGGCTTCTACAAGGTTGACGATTACACCGTTCGCTACGTTGGTCAGGAAGCTACCGAGTACAACCTGATGGTTCTCGGACAGCTCGATGGCTCCTTCCTGGTTTACAAGCCTCTCTATGAGAAGCTGAAGGAGAAGAATGGCGACCTGATCACTTCTAGCTATGCTACCTCCAAGGAGACCACGATGTCTTACGGCGTTTGGAAGTTCGAATCCTTCCAGGAGGACAAGCAGGTTGTTCTTACCCGTAACGAGAAGTGGTACGGATGGCAGGATGACGGTAACGGCGGACTGATTTCCTATACCCCCGTTGAGGTAGACGGTGAGATCAGACAGCAGTATCAGACCACCAAGATCGTGATCGACGTTATGACGGATGATGCAGCTAAGCAGGCATTCCTGAAGGGTGACCTTGATTCTTGGGCTCCCTCCAGTGCTGACCTTTCCACCTATTCCCTTTCCGACAAGATGTACAAGTCTCCCGAGACTTATACGGAGCGTCTCTTCTTCAATACCAACGTAGACGCACTGAAGGAAATGGACAAGTCCAAGGGCAACACCAATTCCGTAGTATTTAGCAATGAGAAGTTCCGTAAGGCATTTTCACTGAGCGTTGACCGTGCTGAGTGGGTCGGCAAGACGGCTGGATTCATTCCTGCGTACGCAATGCTGAACAACCTTTACTACTATGATTTCTACAATGATCCTACTTCAAGCTACAGAAATTCCGATCCTGCGAAGAAGGCAATCTGTAACGTATATGGCGTAGAGTATGGCGAAGGCAAGGCATATGCAACCCTGGATGACGCATACAACTCCATCAATGGTTACAACCTGACCGAAGCTAAGAAGCTGATGGCAGAGGCTTACAAGGAGCTGGTTGACGCAGGTCTTTACAACGGCGGTGACATCCACGTTCGTGTGGCTTGGATGGCAGGCGCACTTGATTCCGATGCAGAAGCTCAGGTTTCCCTGCTTCAGGATTACTTAAATGCAGCACTGGCTGGTTCCGGATTTGGCAAGCTGACCTTTGAGCCTCTTGGAAATCTTACCAGTCCTTCCCGTTATGAGGCAGTTCCTCAGGGTGAATATGCGATCGGTTACGGCGCATGGGGTGGTGCAGCGTTCTATCCTTACACCTACTTCAGAGTATACTGCGATCCTGATTACACTTCACTGCATGAGGCAGCTTGCTGGGATCCCACGACCGAGACTCTGACCCTTACGGTAAACGGCGTAGAGGATACCATGACCTGGCAGGCATGGTCCGGATGTATGGAAGGTACCGGAAAGTATGCAACCGCTGATCAGAAGACGAAGCTTCAGATCCTTGCTGACATGGAGGAGGAGTTCATTAAGAAGTATTATTGCTTCCCTCTTGCAAGCATGACCACCTGTGAGATGATCTCCTATAAGGTGAACTACTACACTGACGAGTACAATCTTATGTATGGCTTCGGCGGTCTGAGCCTTATGACTTACAATTATGATGACGCTGAATGGGCTGAGTTTGTAAAGTCCCAGAATGGTTCCTTAAGCTACGAATAATGCGAAAGGAAACACGCATGGAGGGGCACGTGTGATGCCCCTCTATACGTGCGTTTAAAAGAACATGCAAACCGTGTTTTTTCAAGGGCAGTTTGCACTGCCAAACGGCCATTGAAAAAGCATAGTTTTTCTACTATCAGAATTAGGACGGAGGAAGTAGTCCCATGCGAATGTTTAAATACGTGTTGAAGCGTATTGCGCTGATGTTTTTTGTCCTTTTTGTCATCACGACAATCTGTTTTGTGCTGATCAGGATTCTTCCAAGGGAATTGCCCATGGAGAAATCCCAACAGGAATTGATCCTTGCCAGATGGGAGGCGCTTGGGTATAACAAGCCCCTTCTTGTTCAGTATGGAATTTATTGGAAGAACATTATAACCAAGTGGGACTTTGGTACCAGTTGGTATATTGCATATCGTAAACCTGCATGGGACCTTCTCGTTGGTCGTCTGTTACCTACCGTACTGATTAATGTTTATTCCCTTCTGTTTTCCATTCCCATTGGTCTGGGGCTGGGTGTGTATGCTGCGATCAAGAAGAACAAATGGCAGGATAACGTCATCAGCACCATGATCATCGTTTTCATTTCCGTGCCGAGCTATGTTTATGCATTCCTTGTGCAGTATATCTTTTATTTCAAGCTGGGATGGCTGCCCCTGCAGCTGTATTCCCTTGCAGATGCCGGAAACACCTACTTTTCATGGAAAATGTTTCATTCCATGATCGCTCCCGTGATTGCGATGAGCTTCGGCGAGATCGCGGGTCTTTGCCGTTTTACAAGAGCGGAGCTTACGGAAACCCTTACTTCAGATTATATGCTTCTGGCGCGTACCAAAGGTCTTACCAAAGCGCAGGCGACGGCCAGACATGCTCTGAAAAATGCAATGGTTCCGGTATTGCCTCACATTATCGGTAGCTTCCTCGCCATTTTGGGAGGTTCCCTGATCATTGAGCAGATCTTCTCTGTTCCCGGTGTCGGCCAGCTCTATGTGCGTGCCGTCAATACCTTTGACTATGACGTATTTATGTTGGACAGTGTGTTCTATACCTTTATCAGTCTTGCTGCTGGTATCGTTATTGACTTAAGCTACGGATTTATTGATCCCAGGATCAGAATGGGGGAGAGATAAGATGAACAATGAATTACAGCATATAGATGCATCGAAATTCCGTTTTGTCAATGAATCGGAAAAGCTCCACGACAAGAAATTCGAAGACAAGCCTGTTGGATATTTTAAGGATGCCTGGATCCGATTCCGAAAGAGTCGTGCGTCCGTAGTGGCAGCGATCATCATCCTTTTTATTGTGATCTTCTCGATTGTGGCCCCTTTTACCGTAAGAGGATATGATCAGACCTTCATGGTAACCACGTACTCCAAAAACCCGCCGCGTGTTACTCTCTTAAGAGATCTTGGGTACAAGACGGGATCTAAGAGCCGTTCTTTTTCTGCGAGGAGTCTGATGAAAGCTCTTGCCACCGGCGTTGGCGCGGAAGATTACACTGGCAATGAGAAGATTTCCTTTGCACAGGCCATGAATAGTGATTACATGCCCATCCTCGAGATTACGAATGAAACGACGTCCATCGGTGCTGATAAGTCGCCGGTGACCACGTATACTGCAGACATCGAAATGTATCTTGAGGTCGGATTTATCTACAAGAGCATTGAGCAGAAGGAACTGAGCGACATTATCGCCTGGGAGGAGAAGCATGGCAAACACATTCTCTACCCGCTTGTTGCGAACAATGAGTATTGCATGGATTCCACGGATGCTAATTTCTGGTATATGACGGATGCAAAGGGAACTCCGCTCAATTATAATGCGAAGGGTACCAAGCTGACGAAAATCAAAGAGTATGATCCGTCCATCGTCCTGCTTGACAATTATAAGCGGGACGCAGATGGCAATCCCGTCTACTATGAATATACGGGCGGCGGCGATACGGAAACGGCGCAGTATAAGATACGTGTTTTATATATCAATTACTATGAATATTTGTATGGTCATGAACCCAATTATATCATGGGCACGGATGCGCAGGGACGAGATCTGATGCTTCGATTGGCTGGTGGTATTCGGCTTAGCCTGCTCATCGCCGTTATTGTTTCGGCCGTAAACTTTGTCATTGGCGCACTTTACGGATCAACGGAAGGATATTATGGAGGTATCGTGGATCTGATCATGGAACGAATCTCCGATATCTTAAGCGGAGTTCCTTTCATCGTAGTGGCAACCCTGTTCCAAATCCATCTGGCAAAAAAAGTGGGTCCTGTGCCAAGCCTTTTGTTTGCATATTTTACGACGGGATGGATCTCTACCGCATACAGCGTACGTACGCAATTCTATCGATTTAAGAATCAAGAGTATATCATGGCGGCGAGAACGCTTGGAGCTAAGGACAGGAGAATTATATGGAAACATATTTTCCCGAATGCCCTTGGAACCATCATTACCTCTGCAGCCTTGGTGATTCCGGGAACGATCAATTCCGAGAGTATGCTTTCTTACCTCGGTATTGTTAAGTTGGGAAGTGCACAGCAGACCAGCCTTGGAACCCTTCTGTCGGATGCGTCTGCGATCTGGACGAACTATCCTCACCTGTTGTTCTTCCCGGCCCTAACGCTGTCACTGCTTATGATCTGCTTTAATCTGTTCGGCAACGGACTGAGAGATGCATTTAACCCTGCACTTCGCGGAGTGGAATAGCATCGACAGAACCGATCACATTGGTAAAACCGGAGAATAGAACATGGATAAAATACTGGAAGTCAAAAATCTAAAAATTTCATTTCGGACGAATTCCGGGATCCTGCGCGCGGTGCGTGACATCTCCTTCGATCTGGAAAAGGGCAGAACGCTTGCAATCGTAGGCGAGTCTGGTTCCGGAAAGTCCGTTACAAGTAAAGCCATCCTTGGCATCCTCGCCGGGAACTCCATCATTGAGGGTGGCGAGATCCTGTATGATGGCATGGATCTTTTGAAGATCAGCGAGGATGAGATGCATAAGATTCGTGGAGACAAGATCTCCATGATCTTCCAGGATCCCCTTTCGTCCCTGAATCCGATCGTGAAGATCGGGCGTCAGATCACGGAGGCGACTCTCCTGAAAAATAAGGCAAACCGCAAGGATGCCCGCAAGCAGTTTAATCACACTCTGGCATTACTCAAAAGTGCCATGATCGAATCTGGTGCTGCAGATGAGGCTAAGGCTAAGGAACTGTGCTCGACCTTTGATGATTTCTGCATTAATGCGAATAAGCATGAGCATGCCTATAACGTTGACTTTGACACCTGCGAGGATTGTCTTGCGCATCTGAAGGATCTTTTGTTTAAGGCAGAGAAAAATCAGAAGCAGAACGTAAAGTCTCTTGTGCGTGACATTTTGAAGAAATCCGAGAAGTTTAAGAGTGAGTTTTTCGTGCGTGAATACAAAAAGCGTCTTGAGGAAGTCACAAAGAGAGTCGAGGAGATTCTCCCTTCCTACAAGCCCGTGCAGGATGACAATCATCTTAGTGCAGATTTAAAGAAGGCATTAACGGAGCTTGAGACTATTTTATCCGAGATGTTGGAACAGACAAAGCCAAATTTCTTCCGTATCGGATACTATACGCTGAAGAATCCGTCCGAGGATATTTTTGCAATTCCCATTGCGGAGCTAAACGAAAAGGCGCTTGCCTTTCTGGATCAGAACTTTATGCTTGAGTTCCTTCAGATTACGGAAAAGGCTTTGAAGTTTAGCAGTGACAAGTATCTTGCAAAGAAAAAAGAGGCAGTGGAAGTCTTAAAGAAGGAACTGCCTTACTTTGAAGGAGTCATTGAACAAAAAGGGGCTATGGATCGCGCAAAGGTAATGATCAAGGCTGTTCAGGCTGGAATTGATCCTCTGGAGATTAAGAAGGACAATAGAGCCTATACCTTTGTCACCAGCATCAATGACGCAATAAGCCGCTATTTCCGCTTCGAAAAGGAAAATCCTAAGGAACAGAAGCGCTTTGACAAGGAAAACGGAAAGCTGGAAAGAGCCAAGGCAAGCGGCAAGAAGGTTGACTGGAAGATTGTTCCCGCCAATATCGTTGATCTTGATCTGTTAAAAGAGAACATGCTCCATGTCATCAGTGGCCTGATGGAAAACTACGAAAAGGCGGAAGCGGGCCATGCTGCCATTGACTTTAAGGAGCGCAGCCTTGAGCTGGTAGACTTCTTAAAGGATCGCGCTTCTAAGGTGGTTTATAAGATCACACGCTCCATGGCAAAGGAGAATGCCATCAAGCTGATGGAAGAGGTTGGTATTTCTGAGCCTAGAATGCGTTATAATCAGTATCCCTTCGAGTTCTCCGGCGGTATGAGACAGCGTATCGTAATTGCAATCGCGCTCACGGCTGACCCTGAGATTCTGATCTGTGATGAGCCGACTACGGCGCTTGACGTGACCATTCAGGCACAGATTTTGGAGCTGATCAATGACCTGAAGAGATCTCGTAACCTTTCGATTATTTTCATTACCCATGACCTTGGCGTCGTAGCCAACATGGCTGATGACATTGCCGTGATGTATGCAGGTAAGATCGTAGAGCAGGGTACTGCAAGTGATATTTTCTACGATCCGAGACATCCCTATACCTGGGCACTGCTTTCCTCCATGCCTGACCTTGACACGAAGGAGAAGCTGGAATCGATTCCCGGCACTCCGCCCAACATGATCTATCCTCCTGTTGGCGATGCGTTTGCAGAGCGTAATAAATATGCAATGCAGATTGACTTTGAGATGCAGCCGCCCATGTTTGAGGTTTCCGAGACCCACAAGGCGGCAACCTGGCTGCTTCATCCGGATGCTCCCAAGCTTGAGACTCCTGAGACCATCCGCAACAGGATTGCACGCATGAAGGCCAAGAATAACAACGGAGGTGAGACCAATGCCTGAAATAAAAACTGGTGAGGAATTGCTCCGCGTAGAGCATCTGTGTCAATATTTTGGCAGAACCAAGGCTGTTGATGACGTCAACTTTTCGGTATATAAGGGAGAGGTTTTTGGTCTTGTTGGAGAGTCCGGATGTGGTAAGACCACGACGGGCCGCTCCATCATAAAGATCTATGACATTACCTCTGGCGACATATATCTGGAAGGGAAGCACGTTGCGGCCGGAACCTTGGCGCATAAGAAGGCCATCAAGGAGGCAGGCGCAAAACTGAAGACGGCTCCTGAGAACGAAAAGGAAGCCTTAAAGAAGGAAATTGAGAAAGAGCGCGAAGCACTGAAGGAAGCGAAGAGGGTTCAGAAGAAGGAGAAGGTTGTTGACAAGATCCAGATGATCTTCCAGGATCCCATCGCTTCTCTTGACCCCCGTATGACGGTTCGTGAGATCATTGCAGAAGGACTGATCATCAAGGGAGAAAAAGATAAGAAGCTCATTGACGAGAAAGTGTATGAGGCACTTGAGAAGGTTGGACTTGTACGAGAGCATGCAGGCCGTTATCCGCATGAGTTTTCCGGCGGCCAGCGTCAGCGTATCGGTATCGCTAGATCTGTTATCATGCATCCCGAAATGATCATTGCCGACGAGCCCGTTTCAGCGCTTGACGTTTCCATTCAGGCGCAGGTCATCAACCTCTTGAATGACCTGAGAAAAGAGTACGGCATCACGATCATGTTCATTGCACATGACCTTTCCGTCGTGAAGTACTTCTCTGATCGTATTGGCGTAATGTATTATGGCAAGATGGTGGAGATGGCAAGCTCAGATGAGCTGTTTGCGCATCCTCTGCATCCCTATACTAAGTCATTGCTGTCCGCAATTCCGCTTCCGGATCCTGATTCCGAGAAGAAACGGAAACGTCTGGTTTACAACAAGCTGAAGGATCATGACTACAGCAAACAGGGGCCTACCATGAGAGAGGTTGCGCCGGGACACTTTGTATATTGCAATGATGAAGAAGAAGCGCGTTACAAGAAGGAATTAAGTCGATAGGAAACCATTATTCCATATGAATACAAAGCTAAAAAAATACGGAACCTCCTTCCTTTTGGGAGGAGGTCTCTTTTGTCTTTATTTATTTACGCGGGAATTCCCGGCCCCTGAAGCATCCGAAAATTTTCGTATGCTTGCGGATGCTGCAACGATTCCGGGTCTTTTATTTACCATGTTTGGTGCGCTCATCTGGGCAGCATCCTTAGGGGCCATGGATGGATTATCCTATGGCTTAGGCTATGCCCTTCGTGCATTTCTTCCGGGAGGTCGCATGCAGTCTGAGGAAACTTACGCGGAACATTTGGCCAAGCGCCGTGAAAAATATGCAAATTCACGAGGGTATGGATTTCTTCTGCTGACAGGACTTGCTTTCCTGGCGATCGCTGGCATCTTTATTGCATTGTTTTATGCCTGCTGACCCAAAAGCTGAGCGTAGTTTGCATAGGACCATCCAATGAGATGATCATAGGAATCATGAGGTATGGCATAGATCATGAAAGATGTTTTGAACCTTGAAAGCTGACAATTGATATCATGAGTGATGCATGGAAAAAGCTATGAAATGACAGGAAAACCCCTGACCTTGTAAAATGATATGCTACCCCTAAGTAGGACATTGAAATATAAAACCTACTTGGGGGTATTTCTATGTCAAGAAAAAGTATGATTAAACCTGCATTAAAGGTGGAACTTGTTGAACGGTACTTGAAAAATGAAATCGGGGTAAGTGAAGCTGCGAGAAGAGCGGGCTTAGCAAGTGAAAGATCATTTGCTGACTGGGTAAGCATTTACCGTAATGAAGGTCCTGCCGGATTACTGGAACAACAACACAACAAAAGCTATCCGAAGGAGTTGAAAATGGCTGCGGTCACTGCATATCTGAATGGAGGCGAATCACAACGACAGGTTGCAGAACGGTTTGGCCTGCGCTCAAAAAGACAACTCACTGACTGGATAAAGGAGTATAATACTCATGGAGAGATCCAATCACGCACAAGCGGAGGAGGTAGCTACATGAGAAAAGCCAGACAGACGACACCGGAGGAACGCCTCGAAATTGTAGAGGATTGCCTTGCCAATGATAAGAACTATGGTGAAACGGCAGTGAAGCACAACTGCTCCTATCAACAGGTTCGCAACTGGGTGCTGCGTTATGAAAAGATGGGATCTGCAGGCCTGGAAGACCGACGCGGACGGCGGGCCGGCACGCAGCCTTCCAGAACGCCCGAAGAAGAGATGAGGAATAAAATCGCTGAATTGGAGCGAAAGAACCGGGATCTTCAGATGGAGAATGACCTGTTAAAAAAAGTCAGGGAGTTAGAGATGAAAGATCGCTGTCTCTGACTCGGCATATTTACAAATATCAGGCGATCAAAGAACTGTCTGAGGAAAAACACTACTCCGTGCAAAAGCTCTGTCGATGCCTGCGCCTTTCACGAGGCGCTTACTATCGCTGGTTGAGGAATCCCGTCAGTTACAGTGAGAGGTACAACGGAGAGATTGCCGAGAAGATCACGGACATTCATGAGAAGCATCCGGACATGGGATATCGTCGCATCAGGGATGAACTGGACAAAAAGCATGGCATCGCCGTTAATGACAAGCGGGTCCTTCGCATCTGTCGCAAGGAACGCATCCAGTCTGCAATTAGATGGAAAACGAAGGGCTGCACCAGGAACGACACTGATCCGGAACACGTAGCCAGAAACTATCTGAACCGGGATTTTCACGCCGAAGCCCCGAATGAAAAATGGCTGACGGACGTGACGGAGTTCAAGTATTACGTCGGAGTTGAAGTCCGCAAGCTATACTTAAGCGCCATACTGGACCTTTATGACCGAAGAATCGTGGCTTTCAAGATTGGTGATCATAACGACAATCCACTGGTTATGATCACATTTGACGAAGCAGTTGCACTTGAACCGGATGCGCATCCATTGTTCCACAGTGACAGAGGTTTTCAATACACAAGCAGACCGTTCTACACAAGGCTTAAGAAACATCACATGAAGCAGAGCATGTCCCGGGTGGCTCACTGTATCGACAACGGACCCATGGAAGGTTTCTGGGGCATTCTGAAGCGCGAGATGTACTACGGAAAGCGCTTCGCTTCAAAGGCGGATTTGGTTAACGCGATAGAATCATATCTTCGATACTACAACACTGAACGGATCCAGAGGAATCTTCACCTAATGACTCCGGTTGAATACCATGAGAGCTATCGTGCGGCGGCATAAGAATACCGCCAGCCGTTTAAGCGACTGGCGGCACAAAGATTTTTAATTTTTCACTGTCCTCTTGACGGGTAGCACACCACCATGTGCTCCAAGGGGTTTCTTATTGTTTTCATTCTAAGCACCTGCGACTGACTTAACGCTTTTTCCCCTTACCACAGCCAAATGAAAAAGCTTTTGTCTTCTTACCGCTTTGCCAGCCTCTCCTACTTAGGAAGCACAAAGGAGCTCTTTAGGGATACGATGCGGTTCAGTACGAGCGCGTCCTCCTTGGAATCCTTGGGATCCACGCTAAAGAAGCCTTGACGCACAAACTGGAAGCGGTCATAGGGCTTGGCACCTGCAAACGCCGGTTCCAAGAATGCCTTTACTACCGTCAGGCTGTTCGGATTCAAGAAGACATTGCCTTCCTCATCGTAAACACTTCCTGCGGCCTCTGCCTTCTCCTCGTCAATCAGATTCTCATAGAGCCTGACCTCGGCAGGAATCGCAGTCTTTGCCGCCACCCAGTGAATTGTTCCTTTTACCTTTCTTCCATCGGGGCTGTTGCCACCCTTGGAGGCAGGATCATAGGTACAATGCACCTCGGTCACGTTTCCGTTCTCATCCTTGACGCATCCCGTACATGTCACGAAATAAGCGTTCATCAGACGCACCTCATTTCCCGGAAACATTCTGAAATATTTCTTTGGAGGCTCCTCCATAAAGTCTTCCCGTTCGATATAAAGTTCTTTTCCGAAGGGTACCTTTCTGCTTCCCAGCGCCTCGTTCTCCGGATTGTTCACGGCATCCAGCTCTTCCATCTGCCCATCCGGATAATTGTCAATAATGAGCTTAACAGGATCCAAAATTGCCATGTATCTGGGTGCCTTAGGCTTTAAATCCTCACGGATGCAATACTCCAGTGCGGCATAATCTGCAACGGACTGCGCCTTGGAGACACCGCACATTTCAACGAATGCCTTGATGGACTCAGGCGTAAAGCCTCTGCGGCGAAGGGCCGCGATGGAAACCAGTCTCGGGTCATCCCAGCCGTCCACCTTGCCTTCCTGCACAAGCTTTTTAATATATCTCTTACCTGTCACGACATTCTTTAAATACATCTTTGCCTGCTCGATCTGACGAGGCGGATGCGGGTATTCCAGCTCTCTTACCACCCAATCATACAAGGGGCGATGATCCTCAAATTCCAGTGTACAGATAGAGTGCGTGATGCCCTCAATGGCATCCTCAATGGGATGGGCAAAATCATACATGGGATAAATGCACCAGGCATCTCCGGTGTTGTGATGGGTCATGTGTGCCACTCGATAAATGACGGGATCACGCATGTTAATGTTCGGAGAGGCCATGTCGATTTTTGCACGAAGCACCTTTTCACCATCTGCGTACTTTCCCTCCTTCATCTCTTCAAAGAGACGCAGGTTCTCCTCCATGCTCCTATTGCGATTCGGGTCATTGGTTCCAGGTTCGGTAAAGGAACCGCGTGTCGCCTTGATCTCATCCGCAGTCAGGTCTGAAACATATGCCTTTCCCTTCTTAATCAGCTTTACGGCCGCCTCATACATCTGTCCGAAATAATTGGAAGCGAAGAAAAGCCTGTCCTCATAATCTGCGCCAAGCCACTGAACGTCGGCCTTGATGGACTCAACGAATTCAATGTCCTCCTTTGTCGGATTTGTGTCGTCAAAGCGCATGTTAAATTTGCCGCCATACTGCTTGGCCAGCCCATAGTTTACAAGAATGGACTTCGCATGACCAATGTGTAAATATCCGTTGGGTTCCGGAGGAAATCTCGTATGAACGGTGTCATAAACGCCCTCCGCTAAATCCTTATCAATTGCCTGTTCAATAAAGTTACGGCTGACAACGGCCTTCTCCTCTTCCGCCGCCTCTGGTACCTTACGATCTAAGTCTGCCATGTTACTCTTTCCTTCTTTCCATTGAATTACAAAAATGAATTGCAAAACGTCACTGTTTCAATATTATCATATTCTTATTATTTGGCAAGTTTTTTTGTTATGCATTTTCATTTAATGCGGATTTTATTTGTCAGTATTTTGGTTGACTTTTCCGAGTAATGTTTTACAATAAAAAAAACAGGTCCATTATCTACCCTATTAACATAACAAACGCAGAAGATACTTTCAGAATGAGAGGTGCGTGACATGAGGAAACAAACAAGACCCGAGTGGCTAGACAATGCCATCTTTTATGAGATTTATCCCCAGTCCTTCCGTGACACAAACGGCGACGGCATCGGCGATTTTCAGGGCATCATCGGCAAGCTTGACTATATCAAGGAGCTCGGCTGTAATGCGCTTTGGATCAATCCCTGCTTTGCTTCTCCCTTCGGGGATGCAGGCTATGACGTGTCTGATTATTATCAGGTAGCACCGCGCTATGGAACCAATGAGGATCTGAAAAATTTATTTATCGAAGCTCATGCCCGAGACATACATGTGCTTCTTGACCTTGTGCCTGGTCATACCTCCTCGCAGCATCCCTGGTTTTTGGAATCCATGAAGGCAGAAAAAAATGAATTTACGGATCGCTTCATTTGGACGGACAGCGTTTGGGAGGAACCCGCCGGCTATGGCAGTCTTCGTGGCATCTCTGATCGCGACGGTTCCTGTATGGTCAACTTCTTCTCCCATCAGCCCGCACTGAATTATGGCTTCTACAAGCCTGACAAGCCCTGGCAGCAGCCCATGGACGGCGAGGGTCCCAGAGCTACCTTGGAAGCCATGAAGGACGTGATGCGTTTTTGGCTCGGCATGGGATGTGACGGCTTCCGCGTTGACATGGCGCATAACATGATCAAGAATGATGATAATGGCAAGGGCACCATTCTGCTTTGGCAGAACGTGCGCGCATTTTTGGACAAGGAATTTCCGAAAGCAGCCCTCATCTCTGAATGGGGGGAACCTGACAAGGCGCTACAGGGCGGCTTCCACATGGACTTCCTCCTGCACTTTGGACCAAGCCATTATAATGATCTATTCCGCTGCGAGGAACCCTTCTTCTCTGCCCGCGGCAAGGGAGACGTCTCCGCTTTTGTGGAAACCTATCTGGAGAACTTTCGAAAGGCAAACCATGAGGGATTGATCTGCATTCCCTCCGGCAACCATGACATGGACAGACTTGCCCGAAAGCTTCACGGCGAAGAACTGAAATTGGCGTTTGCGTTCCTTCTGTCCATGCCCGGCGCTCCCTTCATCTATTATGGCGATGAGATTGGCATGCGTTATCTGGAGGGCCTTACCTCCGTGGAAGGCGGCTATGGCCGAACCGGTTCGCGTTCTCCCATGCAGTGGGACGAGACCACAAATGCCGGCTTTAGCTCCGCTTCCAAGGAAAAGCTTTACATACGCATTGATGAAAATGCTGACCGTCCCACCGTGGCCACGCAGATGGCAGATGAAAATTCCCTGTATCATGAGGTGAAAAAGCTGACGCACGTAAGACTGTCGCACCCTGCGCTGCAAAGCTTTGGCGACATTAAGTTCGTCTATACAGAAAAAGACAGCTATCCTCTTGCCTATATCAGAAGCACCATGGGGGAGGCTACGCCTTCTGAAAAGATCCTCGTTATCTTAAATCCCGCTGACCGCGAAACAAGCTTTGCCTGTGACCTGGAACTCAAGGAATGCATTTACTCCATGGGCGGCACAGTAAAAAAAGAAAGCGGAATGGTTCAAATCCCACCCCGCTTTGCCGGTTTTTATCTGATTTAGTAATCTAATTCCAATGGAAAGCTCATTAGATTAAAGGGCACGTGACGAACGTCCTCCGGATCTTCGTCCCAAATAAGAATTAATCGTTCTTCTCGAAAGACCGCGCCTGGATTTTCCTCTACGGAATAGGTCCGGGCGGGGCCTTTTGCGTCATAGCCGTCAATCCAATACGCGCGATCCCTGTCCAAATAATATGCCAAATAGTAAACCTGCACGGTCTGCCAGATTTTATGGTGCACGATCAGAATTGCTTCCTCTCCCGTATTCACTTCGGAATCATACACCTCATATTTTGGCTGAAATCCAAGACCCTCATTGACATACATGGAGGATGCCAGGAACGCATTTCCAAACAGGGTTACGACAAATCCCGCTGCAGCAAGGATCGTTCGAATTGCCTTTGTGATGGGATGTGCCTTTTGCAAGGACTCATACCCAAGGACCATCACGCCACCTGCAAATCCAACCCAGAAGATACAGATGCAGGCATCTGAAAACTGTTTGGGCGGCAACAAGATTCTCTTTTCTGCATCATAAAACAAGAAGTCCTTGTACCCTTTCCTCATGCATATGACCGCCAATACAAAGACTGCTATCAGGGATCCAGCCTGTAAAAGGATTCCCAGGATGCTGACCCAGCGATAGGACGCGCGCTTTTCTTCTTCCATTTGACACTCTCCGGCTTTCTGCTTGAACTTCGTGAATTAGTGATGGAACAGGCGAATTCCGGTAAATGCCATGACCATGTTGTACTTATCAGCGCACTCGATCACAAGGTCATCGCGAACGGATCCGCCAGGCTGAGCAATGTACTGCACACCGCTCTTATGTGCTCTCTCGATATTGTCAGAGAACGGGAAGAATGCATCGCTTCCACAGGTAACACCCTGCATCTGATTCAGCCAAGCTCTCTTTTCCTCGCGGGTAAATACGGCAGGCTTTACCTTGAAGGTCTTCTCCCAAACGCCGTCTGCAAGCACGTCCTCATACTCATCTCCCATGTAAACGTCGATGGCATTATCGCGGTCTGCACGGCCCAGTCCGTCAACAAACTGCAGGCCCATTACCTGAGGAGATTGACGAAGGAACCAGTTATCTGCCTTCTGACCGGCAAGTCTCGTACAATGGATTCTGGACTGCTGTCCTGCGCCGATGCCGATGGCCTGACCATCCTTTACGTAGCATACGGAATTGGACTGCGTATATTTCAAGGTAATCAAGGAAATCTTCATGTCGATCAGTGCCTTCTCAGGGATCTCCTTGTTTGCGGTTACGATGTTGGAAAGCAGGTCGCCGTTCACGTCCAACTCGTTTCTGCCCTGTTCAAAGGTGATGCCGTATACCTGTTTCTTCTCGATGGGTGCAGGAACATAATTCGGATCAATCTGGATCACATTGTAGTTACCCTTCTTCTTTGCCTTCAGCATCTCAAGTGCTTCATCAGTATAGCCGGGTGCGATCACGCCGTCGGAAACCTCTCTCTTGATCAGTCGTGCGGTATCTGCGTCGCAGACGTCAGACAACGCAATGAAATCACCAAAGGAGGACATTCTGTCCGCGCCTCTTGCTCTTGCGTAAGCGCAAGCAAGGGGAGAAAGCTCGCCAAGGTCATCTACCCAATAAATCTTTGCAAGCGTCTCGGAAAGGGGCAGGCCTACTGCTGCACCTGCAGGGCTAACGTGCTTAAAGGAGGTTGCGGCAGGAAGGCCAGTTGCCTCCTTGAGCTCCTTTACCAACTGCCAGCCATTAAAGGCATCCAAAAAATTGATATAGCCGGGCTTACCATTCAATACGGTAACAGGCAAATCACTTCCATCCTCCATAAAGATTCTGGAAGGCTTTTGATTCGGGTTACAACCATACTTCAACTGAATTTCGTTCATTTTTTTCTCCTTAATTAAATCGCTCCGCGATATTTTGCTACATTTCTCTCGGCTCCGTTTCAGCGATGAAAATTTCGTCTCAAGTTCAGCGCCGCAATTTTCATCGGTCGCCTCGCTTCATTTCGCTTTTTAAATCGCTTCGTGATATTTTGTTATATTTCTCTTTTATTTGTTCTTGTTTACAATTCTCGTCTCGTATTTACCGGTTGCAATATCAATAAATCTGACAAACAGGGACACCTTGTTATCCTCGTTCAGTGCATTCCATACCATCTCGGTGAACGCATCAATGTCGCCGCTTATGTCAACCTTGGTCGGCTCGCCTGCAAAGCTCGGCAGGGGATTTCCATCGCCGATATAGGTGTGAATGAATCTGCCCTCTCCAGCCTTCGGATTGTCATAGGTAAAGGTATAACGATTGCAGCAATCGGGATCTCCATCGTTGCTCTTTAAGATGGACATGGCATAGTCATACTTGCCGCCCTCAATGTGCATGAGTCCGGAAATTCTAGGCGTATAGTTCGGGCCATCGGGTTCAAACTCACGGCAACGCAGAGACTGTTCAAAGGTCTCACCACTTGCCATGCCGTCATAAATCGTGTCCGTCTGGTCTCCGTTGGTTACAATCGTGTCATAGCCAAGAACTCTGACGGGCGCATAAATGATCAGGCTGGGATCCTCCAGCTTCGAAGGATCAAACGCTTGCGTGCGAATGCCCTCCCCTTCCGTTACAAAAACGCGGTTTCGGCTGTTAGAGCTTCTACCCATGATAAAATATGCGGTAACCGCATACTTTCCATCACCAGACTTTCCGATGACGATTCCCCTGCCGGGATAACTGTTGCTTGCCAATTCCTGTTGCAGTGATACCATTGCCGTTCCTCCTTCATTACTATTACTTTGCCGTCGCTTGGTTCCCTTCCTCTTGGCACTCATAAAAACCGTCTGCTTCGCAGCCGTCGTCGCTTCGCGACTTATGTTTTTATTTCGTGTACGTTCGGGCGAAAACAAATGTCTGCTTCGCAGCCGCTTGTTTTCGTTCCTCACTACAAAAACCGCCTGAGCCCGCATAATGACCCAAAGGTCTTATGCATTGCCCAGGCGGTCGGCTTCTTTTCAAGCGGCGTTTATATCTCTTAGGTTTACGCCCTCCCTGCACTCCCTCGTGGTACTCCACGGCAGTCCCCTGCTTTTCCGCCAGTTGTGCAGCTCATAAATGTATCTTACGTGATTTTGTCGTTTTTTGCAAGCCCTAACTTCGGGATTTTGTCAACTCAGTGCTTGCCCTTTTTCTTCTTGTGGTACTTCTTTTTTGTTGCGCCGTACCGTGCCATGTTTCCTCCGGAAGACCTTATAGAAGTAGCGTTCCCGGCTGCCGTGGAAGCATTCCTTGTACCTGATGCGCTCTTGGCTCCCGAGCCGCTCTTTGCAGCCAAAGTGCTTCCTGCGGAGTTCTTAGGGGCAAGTGCTTTATAGGCTGTGAATCCGCCTGCCAAGAGCACTATGCCTGCGATCAATGCGATGATCCAGCCAGATTTCTTTTCCTGCTTTGCATCGCCCTCTGCCGCCTCCTGACCATCCTGCGTTGTCGCTTCATCGCCAATCTTCCCGTTAGAATCGTCCTGCACCGTTCCCTGCTGAGCATAAGCAGCACCCGCATGACTGATGGCAGCATCCGGATTTGCCGTCTCTTCCTTTGCTTCGCTCTCCGTCGCCAGCTTAATGGTTCCAAAGCTGGAAGGATTCTCAGCCGCTATGTCTTTCACGTCGCTAAAGGATCGACATCCAATGACATTGCCCTCGCCATCCGTGCTACAAAGCTTTGCCTCAAAACCAACCAGATTATGTACCCTCGGAGAAAGATCCGTCCACTCGAAGGAGGCTTCCACGGCATAGCCCTGCGCCGTCTTCGTCACAGTGGACTCTACCTTCTTCTCCGAAGCCTTCTGCCCCGTAACCTTGACAGAGCCATCCATGCCAAGCTTGTAATACTTATCATCCTTGTCATAGGAAATGCCTGCAGAATGGTTCTCATCCAAATAAATCTCAAAGAAGGTCTTTGCCGCTTCGCTTTCCGTGACGCCCAACACTTCAGCATATACATAAAACTTCTTCTCATCCCAGAGGAATTTACACTTTGCATCTGCCGTAACAGTTCCCGTCTCACCATTTAGCCAAACCGTGGCGGCCGTATTCCACACCTCATCCTTTTCGCCGTCCACGGAAGGACTTCCCTTCGCAATTCTCGTGAGCGCAGGCTTAAAGGTGCACAGTGCATAATTCAGGCTGCTCGTCTCCTGGGAATCACGAATGTCATTATAAGAAATCACGTCTCCATTCGCATTGGTGATCCTAACGTCAAACAGGATTTCCTTGCCAAAGACCATGTTTTCTAAAGGAACCTGAAAGGTCGCCTTATAACCGCCGCCGATGGAACTGGCTTCCTTACGGTTGATTGTAATGACTGTCGGTGTAATCCCTTCCTTGCCCTGACATTTTTCATCCACGTAGAGCGTAACGAAATCCTTCTCACCGTCCAGGGATTTATCCTTGACCTCTACCTGAAGCTTAAGACCCTCCTCATTCCAGACGGGAGTCAAGGTAGCCGTGGTGTCTCCCGTTCCAAATTCATAGGGCACGGCATCCTGGAACTTTCCGTCATAGCTTCTTCTCGCTTCGACCTTCTTCTGAACCACCTTAATCCTCGAAGGATCCACGAAGGCCCAATATGCTGGCTTTGCCTTATAATCACCGTCAAATAGCAGCGGAACCTGCTTCTTCGTTCCATCCGTGCCGCCGCCCACGTTGCTCCTGCTCTGCAGCCAGGAATAGGGATCGGTCACGCCCCAGAAGGTAATGCCGCCGACCTCATAGCCCGGGATGGCATCTAGCTTCTTTAGCACCTCAAAAATGCTCTGGTAGGCAAGAGCCTCCTCCATGTATTCCTGATCCTGCGTTGCCTCAGTACCATCGTAATTACTGCTGCAGGAAAAATCCAGCTCAGTAAGTTGAATCTTTCCAACCAACTCCAAATAGGTTCTTGCCGCCGTCTCGAAGTTCTGAATGTTAAAATCATTCATTCCATAGTGCGCCTGCATGCCAATGGCATCAATTCTAGTGCCAACGCCAGGTGCGCCAGCCTCCGCCTGAACGGCCTTTACAAGCTCACAAATGCTGTTCATCTTGTCGGGCCAAATCTCACCAAAATCATTGTAATAGAGCTCTAAGCTCGCAGGGGCATACTTGTTAGCATACCTGAAAGCATTGATAATGAATTCATTGCTCTGGTATACGTGCCACCAGCTGGATTTCTCTCCATGGGTCGGATCCGAAAGCTTTTCCGCTCCGCCCTTGTCATCACGATAAATTTGAGAGCCGCCGACGCAGGCCTCGTTCACGACGTCCCATCCATAGAAAAGATCCTTATACTTGCTGTCAGGACCCACGTAATGCTCCAAAATCGTCTTGATATACCATTCCAGGCGCTGATTCATGACCTCCTTGGAAACATAGTCCTTGGAAGGTTCATAATCCTCATGGAAAAACCATTCAGGAGTCTGTGCATGCCATACCAGCACGTGACCGCGGATTCGAATGGGATTGTCCGGGTTTTCCTGATTATGCTTCCAAACAGCGTTAATAAAGCGCTCGCTCCTCGACCAGTCAATCTTGGGAACCAAAAGATCCTTGCCATTGAATTTAATGGTTTCCTTGCCAGGACATACGGCATTGGAATAGCCAAAGTTGGAATCGGGCTTTAGTTCATTCCCCGTCGTGACCGCATTTGCATGCTTTGTCAAGAGCGCCCATTCCTTCTTATTGTCCACGGGATGCGTTACCATGCCGACAATGGTATCCTCGCCAAGTGCCGCCGTAATGGCATCCTTTAGGCTCGGAATATCCTCAAATTGATAAGCCTCCTGCGCGGCCCTCGATTTCGTCTTCTTCATCGAAACGCCCGTGATCGAAAACGCGCCATTGTTCTTACTACTCTCCTGTTGGAAGCGTAGCACCACCTGCGTGCAGCCGTCGTCAATCTGATAGGTACCGGAAAGCTGCACCCACTGACCAACAGGGATCTCCTTCACCAGCGTTCCACGAATCTCACTGCTGTAGGACTGGCTCAGATACTTTGTCACGTTGTCCTCAATGACCATCGGCCCGAAGAAAACCTGTCGTTCCGAATCCTTTGCGTCCTTAAAATCATCCGAAAGCTTTACATAATACGAAATTTCATATTCCGCACCGGGCTCCACAACGCTCGTGACATCCTGTGAAAAGCCTTGAAAGCTCTGGGTTCTCCCAGAAATGGTGGCATAGGTTTTGACGTCATCAAAGATCGCCTCTGCCTGTGATTCCCTCGTAATTGTTGCTCCCATGTCCAGCCACGCAGACATGTCCTCCTCTGCAAAGTTTGGATTCTGGACAAGGTTTTCTCCTGCTGCCAGCACTCGCTTTGCCGGCATCGTACCAATTCCTCCAAGTACTAAGGACATTGCCAAAAGCAAGCCCAGGATGCGATGCGCCCTCCTTCCTCTTCCCTGCTTTTGTTGCCGCAATACTCCATGCATAATTCCATTCTCCTTTACCAGTCTTTCTTCGATATGTCATATCGAAATCCCCCCTTCTATGGGAGATTCCTCATTATTTACCCTTTCTCTCCACGATTTCCTCGTAAAGATCCAATCCAAAGCTTGTAAGCTCAGGTGCATGCTGAATCATCTTAAATGTTCGAACGCCGCCCTGCAATCTCTCCGCCGACAGGAATTCAATGTCCGAATCCGGGCTCTCCTGACATTCCTGATACATTTTTCGCGCAAAGGACAAAAGGTGCGTTACCGTAAGAATTTTTACCCCAATCTCATTCAAAGCCTTGATAATGTCATAGGCAATGACCGAGCCCTCCTTTTCCGTTGTCGTGGCAAAGGATTCATTCAAAAGAAGTAAGGGGTGCTCTCCCAAATGCTCAATGATCTGGTTCATGCGGCCTAGCTCCTCGTCGAGACGACCACTGTTCATTTCGCTGTCCTCACGCCGCGTAAAGTGCGTGAACAAATCCGGGAAAATGGCACTTTCAAAGCGCTCAGCCGTCACCATCAGGCCACTTTGCATCATGACCTGTGCGATGCCAATACTTCGAAGGAAGGTCGATTTTCCTCCCTGATTTGCACCCGTCACAATGAGGAGCATCTTATGCTTCATGTCACAGGTATTTCCCACGGCATCCACTCGCTGTTCAAGGCACATCACAAACTCCTTCAGCTCGCGGAAGGTCAGCTGATCCTTCTCGCAAACCTTAGGGAAGCAATAATCTAATGAGAACCGTTTCATCTGGTGCTTTAGGTTCACTGCCCCGAGATAAAAGGCCGATTGCAGATGCAAATTGTCAAAGAAGGGACCAAAATCACTGACAATCGATGCCACGCTGCCAATGAGATAGCTGACAACCTGAAATTCGAGTTGCGTCGTCTGATCACGGATGGCAATCTCCTTCACCGTGGAGAAGGAATCCGGAATTCTCGAATTTTTCAGCTCCTGCAATTTATCGATCGTTCCGCCCGGTTTATAAAACTTCTTGTTCTGAGATGCGACCTCCTGAAGTCTAAGGGAGCTGAATTTCAATCCCTCCTCCAAGCCGCACTCCAAGACAATTCTAGGCCGGACCACCAGACCGCCAAACTCTTCCGTTTCACGGTCTCCCACGTAAAAATCGATGTCCGTCAAAATCTTTTGTACATAGGCCTCGCGCTCTTCGGAATACTCCTCCCTTAGACGCTTTAAGAGACTGCGCAATCCCTGGGAACGTAGCTTTTCCTTCCTCTCCTCCAGCATGTCGCGAATCATGTGCAAATTTGTTGTCAGCAAAGAAATCACGCGAATGTCGGAGATCAGCTTTGCCGCGGGATTGGAATTGCTCATCTTTTCCATCACGCCGCGTCCCAGCTTATTCCATTCCTCGAGAACCTTTGAGCTGATTTCGTAGAGGGAACGAATCAGATCCTCATTCTCCAGAAAATCCTTTAGAATGTCCTGACGGTACCGAATCGCCTCCTCGGTTCTTAAGGGAACCATCATGACCTTTCGCATGCAGTCTTGAATATAGAGATCCTCCTTGCCGATTTTCTTGACCTGTCCGCTTTCTTCATAGATTACTTCCTTGGCAGCTGACAGAAACAGTGCCTTCAGACCGAGATCCTGAATAATGCTCTTTGCATCATAGTACGGCGGATCCATCAGCTTGTCCGTTTGGTCATATAACAGAAAACTATTCATAACCGCTCCTTTAACTGCTCATACGTGAGCCGGTACTTGTTGACCTGGTTTGCTGCACAGGCGGATTCCTCCGCCTCACTCCGCGCGATGCGGAAGGTTTGTAATCTCTCCTCGTTTAGCATGGCTCGAAGGCTGACCACCCTCGGATGGGCCGATGCCAATTCCTTCAAATGTGTTACGTAGATGCCCTGACAGTTCTGCTCAATGAAATGCGTGAGCACCTTCTTCCCCATAATCTCAGCGTCATAGGTCGCCGCTGTCGTAAACAGTTCATTGATGATGACGAAATCCTTTTCCTCTCCGTCCTCCATCATGGGAGCCAAACGAAGGAGCTCCTCCTTTAACTTTCCGCGCCCCGTCTCAATACTTTCCTCAACGGAAAAATGCGTCAAAATATTTTTGTAATACCGAACGTTTGCCTTTTTCGCAGGCACGTCCAATCCCATCTTTGTGAAAAACACAAGCTGTCCCAGGCTTCTTGCAAAGGTCGTCTTACCGCCTTGATTCGGTCCTGTCAGGATGAAAAAGCTCTCTCCCTTTTGGTAGGCAAACTCATTGGCAACAACCTTTCTACCCTCCCGATGGGCAACAATGGAAAGGGCTAAATCGTACAAGCCCTCCGCACTGGTTTCCTCCTCTTCCTTTGCCATTGGCGTACAGAAGGCAAAGCCTTTCGACTCCATGTCCAATTGAAATGCGCGATAGGAAAGATAATAAGGAATCTCCTTCCAAAACCGGTAGCAAAATTCCTCTCCAAAGCTCCGATACTTTTCTGCCGTCTCCTTTAAGGCCTGAAACATCTTCGGTCGCTTTGCCGAAAGCACGGACAAACATTCATTTTCCAAGTCGGCAAGGTTCGGACTAATCAAAAACGGGCTCTTTAGCGTTATCCTGTCGCGGTCTCCGCCCTTGTCCATAAAGGCTTCATAATCCCCGTTAGTCGTCCCCTCAGAGATGATCATGCGATCCTTTTCATAGATGATGGTAAAGCGAAATGCCATCAGCTCCTTTAGGACCTTCTCTACCTGCTCTCGCATGGTTTGATACTGTGCAGATGCCAAATGCTCCTTGAGCTTACGTAGAAAGGTCTGCATTCCCTCGGAGGTCAGTTCCATGGTTTGAAGCGCCTCGCAGAGGTCTCCAAACGCCTCGCAGTAATGATGAATGGACCAAAGATGCCAGACATTCTTTTGCATGGAGCTAAGAACTGCTTCCTCTTGCTTCCTGTTTTCCTCCATCTTTCCAGCCACTTCCAGAAACCTTAAAAGCGCCTCATGGCAGACCGCCTTTTTTACGTCACCATAAACGGCCCTGCGATATGCCTCACATTCTGCATTCTTGGGAAAGTAGAGAAACATCTTTTTCACCTGATTGTCCCACTGCGAAGTCACCTTATCTATGATCTGGTTGAGATTCAGATCCAGATAGAATGCTGGTCTCGGTGCGTCCGTATGCGGACTTTCCTGCATGTCCAAAATACTAAAGCTTTCCGCCATGTGCTACTCCTTTCTAAATGAAATCGCTTCGCGATGATTGGCTACATTCCACTCGGCTCCATCACTGCGAAGAATATTTCGCTGCAAATTCAGCATCGTAATATTCTTCGGTCGCCTCGCTTCATTTCGCTGATAAAATCGCTTCGCGAGGCTTAGGCGACACGAAGGCACCCTGCCGTTACCGGCTAGGATGCCCCCTTTTTCATCCGTCCGAAAACTAGATATCTATTTCTTATGATTTTCTGTTAATGTTAATGATCTTCTCGTCTTTTTTGCCAACGGACCTTCCCGTAATCCTTTTGGGCTTGGGCTTCTCCTGCTCGGACTTGTCCTGCTTAGGCTTATCTTGCACGGTTTTATCCAGCGTGGCCTTATTTTGCTTGGTTTTATCCTGCGCGGGCTTATTTTGCTTGGACATGTCTTGCTGCTTAGACTCGACTTGATGCTCGGGCTCGTCTTGTCCTGCTTTTGGGGCCCTCTTTTCCTGTTTACCACGAAACTCTACGGTTTTTTCCTTATCAGCTTCCTTCTCGTCCTTCGTAAGGCTCCTGCAATACTTTCTCTCAAAATCCTTTGCAGGCATAGGTCTGTCGAAATAGAAGCCCTGAATATATTTGATCTTCATCTCCTTGATGATGTTATACTGTCTTAAATTCTCCACGCCCTCCACGCAGATGCTGGCTCCAAGCGTTTCTGCCAGCTCGCTGACCAGCCTGATAAAGTGTTTGGAATAAGAATCCTCCGAAAGATCCTTGACGAAGCTCTGATCCACCTTAATCGTGTCGAATGCGATCTCATGCACGTGATTCAGAGAGGAATACCCCGTTCCAAAATCATCCAGCGCAATCGTCACGCCAAGCTCGCGAATTCTCTTCAAAATATTCTTCATGCGCTCCATGTCATTGATGGCAAGACTCTCAGTCACCTCCAACGTCAGATGCTCCGGCTTCACTCCCGTTTCCTTCAGCGCATTTTCAACAATTTCCACAATGTCGTTTTGTAGTAACTGGATTACGGAAAGGTTGACGTTCACCTTGTAATCAAAGCCTTTGTCATTCCACTCCTTGCACTGCTTGCATGCCTTCAAAAGCACGTGATTTCCAATGGGATTGATCAGGCCCAGATACTCCGCAAGCGGAATAAATTCTGCCGAGGAAAGAAAGCCCAAATTCGTACTGTTCCAGCGAACCAACGCCTCTGCACCCGCGCACCTCGGCTCCCCATCCCGCACGTTCATGATTGGCTGATAAAACACTTCAAATTCGCCAAAGTTCTTCGCCGTTGCCTCTCGCATGCTGTTGCCTATGTCTAGTCTCCGGCGCTCTGCCGAAGTAGAACCATTGTTATAAAACTGAATACGGTTCTTGCCCGCCTTCTTTGCAGCATACATGGCAATATCCGCCTTCTTTACCAGATCCGTAACACTCTCCCCGCCATCAGGGAAGGTGATCGCACCCATGCTCATGGTGCAATAATAATCGGAATCCTTAAGGAACCAAGGCTTCGTAAAAATCTGCTGAATATCCTCCAGAATGATTTCAATTCTGTCATATGATTCAGGCGGAACCACAATGACAAATTCATCACCGCCCATGCGGTAACAAGTTGTCTCGATTCCGGGAATTCTCTGAAAGGCATGCGAAATTGCCTTCAGAAGCGCATCACCATACTGATGTCCCAAGCCCTCGTTAATATGCTTGAAATCATCCAAATCCAAATAGAGCAGGGCACCCGTCTTTTTTTGCTTGATTGCCGATTCAATATGAATGGCCAGATCCCGTTCGCAACAGATACGGTTATAAAGCCCCGTCAGGAAATCAATGTACGCCTGCTGCTCAATCTTGCCCTGATAATTCTTTTTTAGGGTAATGTCGTTCATGGAATACATCCGCACGATGCTTCCGTCAACCCAACGAACCTCAGAAACCGTAAGGTCATACCAGCGCTCTTTCTCCCGATAATAAACCTCGCGACGCTCCAGCTGCGTAACACCATCTTGCTCCAATATGGCATCTTTATCTGAAGTTTCCTCTTCGTCATTCAACGTTCCGGCAACGAAAGCACTCTCATCAGCCTTCAAAAGCCACGTAAAGTCATCCTTCCGAAGTTCCGTCGGGAAGGTCTCCTGAAACATACGATTCACGTAAAGGATCCTGCGTCCTCCATCTGCCCGAACCATAACACAGGTATTTAGTCCGTCCAGCACCATCTCCATGGAGCTGTACGCGCTGTTTAAGGAATTCTTCTGAATTCTGCGCGTCAAAACATTGTTCAAAATCTTTACGGCATCTGACGCAAAGATATCCTCTTCCTTTGTAAAAGCGTGACCCTTTCGGTGGTTAAGCGAAACGACAAAACCGCTCTCCTTCGGTCCCACCGGGAACAGCATCATGGCTCTCACGCCAAGCCGATAGACGTCACGGAATTCAGGATTCAACATCGTGTCCGCATTTACCGTCATAGGCCGATCCGTCTTTAAAAATGCATATGTCGAGAGATGGGAGGTTCGATCAAAGAAGGATGCAAGTCCTGACTTGCACCACTCGCAAATCACGTCCATGAATTTCCCATTCTCCTGAAGCTTAAAGATCTGGGCGGTATCCAGTTCCATAAAGATACTAACCGCCTTTAACCACTCGTTCATGATGCCTTCGATTGGCTCCATGCTATCCAAAAGCTGAACGATTCTGGCCAATGCCTGATTCATCTTTACGCTTCGGTCCATTTTCTGGGAATTTGTTTGATTACGAATGTTCTCCGCTTCTGCCCCATAGGCCTGAAGCTTACCCTGTAGAAATGAAATGCTGGCATCCCGAAGGAGCTCCGTGATCTGATAAAAATCATCCTCTCGCATCTCTTCAGGCTTATAGACAATCCAATAAAGTTCCTTTTCGCCACGCGCCTGAATGGCAATCGCTGCGACCTGCTTATGGCCTTCAATATTCTCCACGGCCATATCTTCAATGGCATCCTCCCCCATCACCCGTTCCAAGGCGAGCTGCTCCTGCAAACCTCGATAATATCTGTCATCTCCAGATATTCGGGTGATTTTTATCCCCTCTTGTTTTAAGCAATACGCCGAAACACCTGATCCCTTACA
>JAEEGG010005736.1_pt1 | contig 29301 bp, 25 predicted proteins | sample 9134161 | NCBI WGS metagenome assembly JAEEGG01 (sample SAMN16246543, study PRJNA631951) | gut metagenome | biome: gut microbiome; feature: rumen; material: CR-attached | host: Bos | place: Iran: Karaj | collected 2018-10
CAACAACGAGCACTCGCCGATTTTCGGCAAGTACACCGCTCGCCCCGTCTATCCTGACGAGTTCGTCGACCTGAACGCCGTAGCTGAGTACATCCAGCAGCAGGCCTCCGTGAAGCGCTCCGACTGCAAGGCCGTCATCGACGAGATCGGTGGAGCCATCCGCCACTTCCTCGGTCTGGGCTGTAAGGTCAAGCTGGAGGGTCTGGGCATCTTCAAGCCCGGTCTGTCTTCGAAGGCCGTCAACCACCTGGAGGACTGGAACCAGGCCGAGCACCTGAAGAGCACCAAGCTCATCTTCTCGCCCAACAAGATCAAGGTTGGCAAGAAGAAGGTTGCCGAGGCCATCGCCGATGTGACCTGGTCGATGCGCGACGTTGCCCTGAACTCGAAGGGTCAGCCCCTCTACGGAGCCAAGGCCGTCCGCGAGGCGAAGCAACAGGCAGAGCAGGAGCCCTAACAGCCTCCCCCAGCCCCCTCCAAGCCTACCCCCGACCCCTCCCATTGCGTGCCACACTCCATTGCAACGCCACACTCTCAAAGAGAGAACCTTTAGGTGGGAGAAAGGGGAGGGGGGAAGCTGAGGGGGAGAGGGATTAGCCTAAAGGAGAATTGAAACGGGACGCGGCTACCCGATGTAGTTAGCCGAAGAGTTTTAAACCATGAAAGACACACATGCTATGAAAAAGGACACTTGGAAGACCATTCTGCAGGTGATAGCGAGCATTATCACCGCCGCACTGACGGCGCTGGGAACGACCTCCTGTATGGGCTACGGCCCCATCGCCCTCTAAAGCCTCCCCCTAACCCCCTCCAAAAGGAGGGGTTTTTCGTAACAACGTCGCGCGTACCTCTTACATAATATGGCATCACCCCGGTTTGCTCTTGGCCTTTGCTCTTGTTTGCTCTTGGGTTTGCTCTTGTTTGCTCTTGGGTTTGCTCTTGGAAAATAAGAAAAAATAAAAAAAATCGGTTTTCTTCGTGTGTAATTCATAATTTCTTTGTACCTTTGCAGCCGATTTGTGGCCTGAAGGGTAGTTTATGCCTTGCAAAGAACGAGTTTCGGGGCTGCAAACTGTTGTGAAATAACAATAAAACAATAAGAATAATGGCAAAAATGAATCAACAGCAGGCTGCCGCTTTAGAGCAGCAGGTCACGAAGACCGAGGCTTTCTTCGAGAAGTATAAGAAGGCCATCATTATCGCCGTAGTGGCAGTGATTGCCATCGTGGTATGCGCCATCCTGGCAAACAACTATTATTTCGAGCCCCGTCAGCAGGAGGCCAGCACAGAACTTGGCAAGGCTCAGGAGCTGTTCGTCAACGACGAGTATGAGAAGGCTCTGCCCCTGTTCCAGAAGGTGGCCAGCGAGTACAGTTCTACCGATGCAGGTAATCTGGCTCAGCTCTACATCGGCATTTGCCAGGCTAACCTGGGCAAGTGGCAGGAGGCTGTCACTGCTCTGGAGTCGTTCAATGGTCAGGACGATCAGATGATCAGTCCGGCTGCCGAGGGTGCCCTGGGTAATGCCTATGCCAACCTGAACCAGTTGGACAAGGCTGTGGAGCACCTGAAGAAGGCTGCCCAGATGGCTGACAACATGTCGCTGTCGCCCACGTTCCTCATCCAGGCCGGTCAGATTCTGGAGAGCCAGGGTAAGAAGGCTGACGCCCTGAAGCTGTACGAAGAGGTGAAGACGAAGTACTTCAACTCTATGCAGTATCAGACCATCGATGCTTACATTGAGCGCTGCAAGTAATGGCAACGAAGAACCTGTCGGAGTATAATATAGATAAGGTACCCGATGCGTCGAACATGATTTTCGGCATCGTGGTGTCGGAGTGGAACCCTGAGGTGACGGGCGCCCTGTTGGAGGGCTGTCGTTCGACGCTGGAGCGCCACGGTGCGCTGCCCGAGAACATCCACATCAAGACGGTGCCGGGAAGCTTCGAGCTGATTTACGGTGCTCACCAGATGACGCTGAACGACGGCTACGATGCCGTCATCATCCTCGGCTCGGTGATTCGCGGCGAGACACCACACTTCGACTATATCTGTCAGGGCGTGACGGCAGGCATTGCCCGTCTGAACGCCACGAGCAGCATTCCAGTAGTCTTCGGACTGCTGACTACCGACAACCTGCAGCAGGCCTTGGACCGTGCTGGTGGCCGGTTGGGCAACAAGGGCGACGAGTGCGCCGTAGTTGCCATCAAGATGGCAAAGTTTTGAGAATTGAGAATTCTCTGACCTTATATTATGAAGAAACTCTTAATCGTAGTTATCATACTGCTGGTTGCCGTACTGATGACGCAGACCGTGCCTGACAAGGCAGCCCACAAGGCCGCCATGATGAAGGCCGTCAAGGAGTATGTCGACGAAGAGGCTGAGAATCAAGGATTTGGTGACAACTTTCTTACCAAGTTGGGTAAGGGCATTGTCACCAAAACCGTTGAAGTAGCCCTGAACTCGAAGCTTGACGTCAACAACTATTATGTTTTTAATACGACTTCCGTCGACTTGGGCGACGAGGAGAAGACACTGTCGTTAGGCGTTTTCGGCCACGTGTTCACCTTCGACAAGGAGATGCTGCGCGACGCCTTGGAAGAAGCCGCCCAGCTGAAGGAGGAAGTGAAGAACGAGCGCAAGGTTGCCAAGGAGGCCGCCAAGGAACAGAAGCGCTTGGAGAAACAGCTGCGTAAAGAGCAGAAGCGCCGCGAAAAGGAAGCCCGCAAAGCTGCCAAACGCGCAGAGAAAGAGGCTCGCAAGGCTGCCAAGCAAGCTGAGAAAGAAGCCAGGCGCAGAGCGAAAGAGGCAGGAGAATAGTTGGCTGTCGCTCAGAGTTAATTGTAAATCGTAATTGTAAATGAAGCTGGTTAGTTGGAATGTTAACGGTCTGCGAGCCTGTGAGGGCAAAGGCTTCAGCGATACCTTCAAGGCGCTGGATGCTGACTTCTTCTGTCTGCAGGAAACCAAGATGCAGGCTGGACAGCTGGACCTTCAGTTCGAAGGTTACCAGTCCTATTGGAACTATGCTGACAAGAAAGGCTACTCAGGTACTGCCATCTTCACCAAGCACCAGCCTCTGAACGTGGAATACGGCATCGGCATCGACCTGCACGATCACGAGGGGCGCGTCATCACTTTGGAGATGGACGACTTCTACCTCGTGACCTGCTATACCCCTAACTCGCAGGACGGTCTGAAGCGCTTAGAGTACCGCATGTCTTGGGAGGATGCCTTCCGCAACTATCTGAAACGTCTCGACCAGCATAAACCTGTCATCCTCTGTGGCGACCTGAATGTTGCCCACGAAGAGATAGACCTGAAAAATCCCAAGACCAACCGCATGAACGCCGGTTTTACCGACCAGGAGCGCGAGAAGTTCAGCGACCTGTTAGCCTGCGGGTTCATCGATACCTTCCGCACGCTGTACCCTGAACAGGTCACCTATTCGTGGTGGTCGTACCGTTTCCAGGCCCGTCAGAAGAATGCCGGTTGGCGCATCGACTACTTCGTCACTTCCGAACGTCTGCGTGACCGCATTGCCGACGCCAAGATCCATACCGATATCTTCGGTTCCGACCACTGCCCCGTGGAGCTCACGCTGAAATAAGAATCAGGATTCATTTTTTTGTTTAACATAATTAAAAAGGAGAAAGCTATGAAAAAGATTTTGTTAGCAGTGATGGCTGTAGCTGCCATCAGTTTCACATCGTGTGGCAACAAGACGCAGCCCGTGACTGAAGAGCCTGTTGACTCTGTCGCTATTATTGCCCAGCAGGCTGAGGAGGAGGCACAGGCAACTATCAGCGCCCTCACCGAACAACTGGAGGCTCAAGATGCCTCAAAGCTTCAGGCTGTGCTGGAGACTGTGAAGGTAAAGGTGGCTGAGCTCATCAAGAGCAACCCGGAAGTTGCCAAAGAGTATGTTGCCAAGGTGCAGAACTTCCTGAAGGAGAATGCCGACAAGGTGAAGGCCATTGTTGGTGACAATGCTGCCGTCGCTGCCGCTGTGAGCGCCATTACCGAGGTGGAGCCTCAGAGCGTCGTCAATGGTCTTTTGGAGCAAGTCGGTTCAGCTGCCGAAGGTGCCAAGGATGCTGCTGTTGATGCTGCCAACGAGCAGATTGATGCTGCCAAGGCTGCCGTTGAGCAGAAAGCCAACGAGGCTAAGGATGCTGCCAAGCAGAAGGCTAACGAAGCCATTGACAATGCTGCTCAGGATGCCAAGAAGGCACTGGGAATATAAAATTAAGAATTAAGAGTTAAGATTTTTGAGTTCTCTGACCTAAAGGTACAGAGCGTTTTAAAAACGATGAATTGCCTGACGGCAATTAAGAATTAAGAGTTAAGCGTTATTCTTTTCGTTGAAGAAAAGGGCCTGTTCGCTGAAAATATTTCTCGAACAGGCTCTTTTTTTGTACCTTTGCCATGTAAAATTGAAGTTATTAATGATATAGATTATGATGAAGAAAACATTTTTCCTTACCATTCTGGCTATGCTGACTATTTCGGCGCAGGCTGCCGACACAGCCTACCAGTATCTGGTATTTACCCTGACTGACGGTTCGACGAAAGCCGTTACCGCTACGAATCTGAACATTGCTTTTGACAATGGTAACCTGACTGCCACCAATGGTTCAGAGACTCTGGCCACCATTCCCCTGATGTCGCTGACGAAGATGGAGTTTTCCACCGACGGCACTACAGCCATCGAGGGCATTAGCGTCGATCAGTTGGTGACCGATGACAACACTGTCATCTACGACTTGCAAGGCCGCGAAATCCAGAATGGTAACTTGTTGAACGGCAAGCTTCCACGTGGCACGTATATTCTTAAGAACGGTAACAAAACTCTTAAAGTGAACATCAGATGAAACAGAAAAATATCCTGAAAGCAGCCCTTGTGGCCGCATTTCTCACTTCTCACTTCTCACTTCTCACCTCCTCAGCCCAAACGCTGAACGTCTCTGTGGGCAACGTCACCGACCAGTATCCGGCAGCACAGGCAGGCGAGATGACCTATACTGGCGGTACGGCACTGACCATACTCGGAAAGACCTATCAGCTGGCCGACATCACCAAGACGTTTACTGACGAAAGCAGCGTCAAGGACAACAACGTCAATGTGGTTTACAATGGTACGGGCGCCTTAGTCTATGTCGCCGGCAACGTGGCACAGTATGTTGACGTCACGGTCAATGGTGCCCATGTCAGCATCAGCCAGAAGAATACCGATGCCGTGGATGGCGACGAGATTACCTATACGCTCTCAGGTACTACGACAGACGGTTCTTTGGCATTAGACGGTAAGTACAAATGTACCGTATCTCTGGCTGGCGTCTCGCTGACCAATCCTAATGGAGCCGCCATCAACATCACCAACAAAAAGCGCATCCAGGTCAGTGCCAAGAAGAACACGGAGAACGTGCTTGCCGACGGCGCTGGCGGTTCGCAGAAAGCTTGCCTCTATAGCAAGGGACAGATACAGTTGCAGGGCAACGGCACGCTGACCGTCACTGGTAATACCAAGCATGCCATCAAGAGCGGCGACTACATCACGGTGAAGAATCTGACGCTGAACATCACGTCGGCTGCCGGCGATGGCATCTCGTGCAACAAGTACTTCCAGATGAAGAGTGGTACAGTGACTATCAAGGGTGTGGCTGACGACGGCATACAGTGCGACTTAGAGACAGACGATGACAATACCGGCGAGACAACAGATCACGAGGACGAAAACTCGGGCAACGTCTATCTTGAAGGTGGTACACTCAATGTCACTGTCACTGCAGACGCAGCCAAGGGTGTCAAGAGCGAAGGCGATATGAAGGTCAGCGACGGGGACATCACGATCACTACTACTGGCGGTGGCGTGTGGGATAGCGAAGACGTGAAAACCAAGGCGTCGTCGTGTCTCAGTGCCGACGGCAATATGACCATCAGCGGCAGTAAGCTGAACCTCACCAGTACGGGAGCTGGTGGCAAGGGCATCAACGTCGATGGGAAACTGACGGCAACAGGTGGTACTGCAACCATCAAGACTACGGGTAATGCCGTGGTAGCCAGCAACACAGGTGCGCTGTCCGTTGTCTCCTCGTCACAGGAGCTTGACCGTTACAGCAGCAACTACAAGTCGTCGCCCAAGGGTATTAAGGTCGACGGTGCCATCCAGATCAGCGACAATGCCGTCATCAGCGTCACCACGTCAGGTGCCGGCGGCGAGGGCATCGAGTCGAAGAACAGCATCACTATTTCTGGTGGACAGACTACGGTGGTGGCTTCCGACGACGCCATCAATGCCTCTTACAACAGCAGTGCTGACTCTGGCGATTTGACTATCACGGGAGGCTATGTCTATGCCAACTCTACCGGCAACGACGGTCTGGACGCCAACGGCAACCTGTATATAAAAGGCGGACTGGTCTATGCCATCGGCAGTGGTGGCGCGGAGAAGAGCATTGATGCCAATACCGAGCAGCAGAAGAAGCTATATATCACTGGCGGCACTATTATTGCCGTGGGTGACCTGGAGAGCGGTTCCAGCATCAGTGGCGGCACGTGTAAGTACACCACCTCGTGGAACGGTCAGCAGTGGTATGCCCTTTACAATGGCGGTACCCTCGTGGCAGCGTTTAAGACGCCCACTAAGTCAAGTGGCGGCGGCTGGGGAGCCCCTGGAGGCCCAGGCGGTCCCGGCGGTCCCGGCGGTGGCGGCAGTCAGAAGCTCATCGTCTATACATCGTCAACCCCCACAATCAACACAGGTACAACAAATACGCCGATGACAGTCACTGGTGGCACAGAGCACTTCGACGGTGTGATGAACATCGGTGGTACCGTTGCAGGAGCTACCAGCAGCGTGACGCTGAGCAATTACTCCTCAGGCGGCGGATGGTAGAATTGGAATTAAGAATTAGGAATTAAGAAATAAAAACGGACTTTTTGCGTTATATGATTTGGATGAAACAACAGTCAAGGTACGAAAATGCATCTTATGCGGTGCTGTGGGGGCTACTCTTCACAGCACCCCTGTTGAGCCTTTTTGTCCGCACGATGCACGACTCCAACATGTCTTTCGACTGGCAAGAAGTTTGGCTCGTCTGGCGACTCTTCGGCGTTTACCTGGTGCTGTTCCTGATTCATAACTTCATCCTGGCACCGTTACTTGTTTACGGTCGAAAACGCTGGCTGTACGCCGTGCTGACGGCATGTCTGTTAGGAGCTTTCACCTTCTATCAATGCTCTACGGGACCAGACCGTAGGCCTCATGGACCACACGGACCTCATGCGATGGAGCAGCGAGGCGAGCGCCCTCCTTTTATGGACAATCACCGTCCGCCTGAGTTCGACCAGAGACCTGACGGAAAGTTCGACAAGCAACCTGACAGAAAGTTCGACAAACGTTTTGATGAGAAGTTCAGGGGTCACCGCCCGCCAGTCTTCGTTGGCCAGCATGACATCATTGCCGTAGTCATCCTCATCCTGATGTTCGGCATGAATCTTGGCGTCAAGCTTTATTTCCGTAGCCGGGAAGACCAGAAGAAGCTGGTGGAACTGGAGAACCAGAATCTGGAACAGCAGTTGGAGTATCTGAAGTACCAGATTAACCCGCACTTCTTCATGAATACGCTGAACAACATCCACGCTTTAGTGGACATTGATCCACAGAAGGCGCAGGAGACCATTCTGGAACTGTCGAAGATGATGCGTTTTGTGCTCTACGAGGGTGACAAGAAGGGTGTACCCCTGAGTCGTGAGTTCGAATTTATCAGAACCTATATCAATCTGATGCGGTTGCGCTATACCGACAAGGTGAAGATTTCCGTCAATCTGCCCGAAGAGGTGCCAGACAGGACTATCCCCCCGCTGATGCTTATCTCGTTTATCGAGAATGCCTTCAAGCATGGCATCAGCTATCAGCATGAGTCGTTCATCGATATCAAGGTAGGCGTGGAACACGAACGGTTGCGATTCTCCTGTCGTAACTCGAAAGCCGACAAACCCAATCAGGAAAAAGGCGGCGTAGGACTCGCCAATGTCAAACAAAGACTCCATTTACTATATGACAACAACTTTACGCTGAACATACAAGACGAAGCCGACATCTATAACGTCGAACTCACTATTCCCTTGAAAAATTGAAGAATTGAAGTTTTTTTGATGAATTGAAAAATAATAAATTCCATGATTCGTTGCTTGGCCATTGACGACGAGCCGTTAGCGCTCCAACAGATAGTAGCCTATATAGGTAAGGTGCCGTTCCTCGAACTGGCAGCCCAGTGCCAGAGTGCCTTAGAGGCAAGACAGTTTTTAGAGAATGATACGGTGGATGCCATCTTCTGCGACATCAACATGCCCGATCTCAATGGTATGGATTTCGTCAAGTCGCTCGCTGTGCCGCCATTGGTTGTCTTCACTACGGCCTACGCAGAATATGCCGTCGAAGGTTTCCGCGTCAATGCCGTTGACTATCTGCTGAAACCATTTGGCTTGCAGGACTTTCAGCGTGCAGCAAACAGACTTAAAGAGAGAATACAGCAGACTCTCCCTGTTAGTCAGGGGAGTGCAAACTCTCAGGTGGGAGATGCTGCGAATGGGGTAACTACTCCCCTCCCTCACAGAGAGGGGTTAGGGGGAGAGTCTTTTTTCCTCAAGACCGACTACCGCATCGTGAAAGTCACCATTGCTGACATCCGCTATATCGAGGCGATGAGCGAATATCTGAAGGTCTGGATAGAGGGCGAGCCGAAGCCCATCGTAACCTTGCTGTCATTGAAAAAGATGGAGGAACGGCTGCCGGACAATTTTATGCGTATACACCGTTCCTACATCGTCAACCTCGCCAAGATACAAGAGGTGAACAAAAACCGTGTCATCATGGACAAGGATACCTATCTACCCATAGGCGACATGTACAAGGATGCCTTCCAGGCTTACCTCGATACGAAATTCTTAGGCAAATAAGCGTCTTGGCCCTTAGGCAAATAGATACTTTTCAGGATAACAGATTACTCCATCGGGAAGAGACCGAAGAGTTTGGCGTCAATCATGTCGGTGACTTGTTTCAGGTCCTCAGGGTTGTCGCCAAACTTACAACGGTCGCCGTCAACGATAATCAGCGGACCCTTATAGGTGGCTATCCATTCCTCATAACGTTTCTCAAGTCCCTGCAGGTAGTCCAGACGCATGGTCTGCTCGTAGTCACGACCGCGCTTCTGAATCTGAGCCACCAGGGTGGGGATGCTGGAACGGATGTAAATCATGAGATCTGGCAACTTCACCAACGACATCATCAAGTCGAAGAGGTCGCTGTAGTTCTGGAAGTCTCGGTCGCTCATCATGCCCTGATCATGAAGGTTGGGTGCAAAGATGCGAGCATCCTCGAAGATGGTACGGTCCTGGATGATGGCATCCTTCGACTGGGCTATCTCCACCACCTCCTTGAAACGTTTGTTCAGGAAGTACACCTGCAGGTTAAAAGACCAGCGTGGCATGTCGGCATAGAAGTCAGCCAGATAGGGATTGTTGTCGACGGGTTCAAAACGTGGCGTCCATCCGTAACGGTGGGCCAGGAGTTTGGTGAGCGTGGTCTTGCCACTGCCTATGTTTCCTGCTATTGCGATGTGCATCTTGTTAATTTACTATTGTTTTACAATTTACAATTTCATTGTTCTACATGAGAGATTGCAGCGCCACACTCAGACTTTCAGGTCTGAGATTGCAACGCCACACTCAGACTTTTAAGTCTGAAAAGAGTCCGAAGAGGTTGCGGTCGATGCGGTCAATAATCTGCGCCAGGTCCTTGGGATTGTTTAGGAAGTCAAGATTGTCCTTTTCGACCGTCATCACAGGTCCCTTATACCTATTATATATAAAGTCGTCGTAGCGCTTGTTCAGGTTTTGCAGGTATTCCAGCTGGATGCTCTGCTCATAGTCGCGACCTCGCTTCTGGATGTTTCCCACCAGATGTGGTACTGAGGCACGGAGATAAATCATCAAGTCTGGCACACGCACCATCGACATCATCTGTTCGAAAAGCTCCATATAAGTCATGTAGTCGCGGTCGGAGAGGTGTCCCATGGCCTTGTTGTTCTCCATGAAGACGTAGACACCCTCGTAAATGGTGCGGTCCTGAATGATGGGATGGTCGGCATTGGCAATGGCCAGCAGGTCACGGAAACGCTCCTTAAGGAAGTACACCTCAAGGTTAAACGACCACCGATGGATGTCGCGATAGTAGTCTTCCAGATAGGGATTATGGTCCACAGCCTCGAAGCGTGGCTCCCATCCGTAGTGCTTGGCCAGCAATTGTGTCAGCGTCGACTTGCCACTACCAATATTTCCTGCTACTGCTATGTGCACGTTGATAATTTATAATTTGACGGTTACTATTTACAATTGTCGTTCCCGTTTTAGGTTTCTTGCATGCAAAGATAGCATAATTTAGGCTAATCACAAAATTTATGGAAGAAAATTTGGAAGAATGCAGAGAAATGTGTATTTTTGCGAGGTAAAACAACAATACTTAATATTATAGAAAAATGAAAAAACTGATTATTCTTACCTTGGTCGCATTGATGGCCATTCCTTCATCGGCACAGCTTTTCCGCCGTTCATCTGGCATGCATTATAGCCGCGACAGTCGTGAGTTCTACTATGGAATACGTCTTGGACTGAACATCAGCAGTACGAGTAGTGACAAAATCCGAGGCCTTGACACCGACAGCAAAACAGGTTTGACGTTAGGTGCTGTCTATGGCTTCCAGCTGTCACACGACGCTCCCGTTTGGTTGGAGCTTGGCGCCCAGTATGCAGAAAAAGGCGGTAAGGGGACGCAAGAGTACATGAAGTCTGATAAAACGACAGGTTATCAGAATGCCGACTATCGTCTGAAGTACCTGCAGGTGCCTTTCGTTTGTAAGTATTCCATTGACATGGACAGATTCCATCTGCAGCCGTTCCTGGGTCTCTTTGCTGGATTAGGTATAGCCGGAAAGACTAAGTTGGAGGTAGAGCATGCCAAAGTGAGCAGCTGGGACTACTTCAACCGCTTCGACGGTGGCTTGCGTTTAGGTTGTGGCATGGAATATCAGATGCTCTATGCTGAGGCAGGCTTTGACTTCGGACTGGCAAACATCAGCAAGGACGACTGGGATTCCGCCCACTCACGCAACTTCTTCATCAACGTAGGCGTGAACTTCTAAAGGTAAAAGTAAAAAAGAAATTGCTACCGCTGTCCGAATAAGGGATGTGCGGTAGCAATTTTTTTATCCACTCTTCACTTTATATTATTGCATGTCGTAGACCACTTGCATCAGACGCTTGCCTAAGTCGTCGGCCTGCTCCATCGTCGCAGCCTCACTATAGACACGGATGATGGGTTCGGTGTTTGACTTGCGCAGGTGCACCCAACGGTCTGGGAAGTCAATCTTCACACCATCGATATCGTTGACCTGTGCCGAGGGGTCTTGGGCAAACATCTCCTTTACCTTCACAAGAATGGCATCGACATCAGTCTCTGGTGTCAGGTCAATGCGGTTCTTGGCTATCTGGTAGTCAGGATAAAGACTGCGCAACTCACTCACCGTGCAGCCCTTCTTGGCCAATGAAGTCAGGAAGAGAGCGATGCCTACGAGTGCGTCGCGGCCATAGTGGCTTTCAGGATAGATGACACCACCATTGCCTTCACCGCCAATGACAGCACCTACCTCCTTCATCTTGGTGGTGACGTTGACCTCGCCGACAGCAGCGGCACTATATGTTCCACCAAACTTCTCCGTCACGTCGCGCAAAGCCCGGGTGGAGCTAAGGTTGCTGACGGTAGCCAGCTTCTTGTCAGTTGCTTTCACCTCTTCGCTTAAGATGTAGTCGGCAACGCTGACCAGCGTATATTCCTCGCCGAACATCTTGCCGTCCTCACAGATAAAGGCCAGACGGTCAACATCAGGATCTACCACGATACCGAGGTCGAAGCCGCCGTTTCTCATCTTGTCCATGATGCCCTGCAGGTTTTTCTCCAACGGCTCGGGGTTATGGGCAAACTGGCCTGTACACTCGCTATTGAGGATTTCAAAATCAACACCTAAAGCCTTGAACAAGTCAGGCAGGATGATGCCACCCACAGAGTTGATGGTATCGGCACAAACGCGGAACTTGCGGGCACGGATGGCCTCGGCGTCAACCAGACGGAGGTCAAGCACCGACTGAATGTGCTGCTGATTCATGGTATCGTCTTTCACCACATGGCCTAACTTTTCGACGGGAGCATAGTTGAAGTCTTCGGCTTCGGCTATGCGCAGCACCTCTGCGCCGTCGGCTGCGGTCAGGAACTCACCATCGCTGTTGAGCAGCTTCAAGGCATTCCACTGAGTGGGATTATGCGAAGCGGTGATAATGATGCCGCCGTCAGCCTTGTGCCACCGTACGGCCAGTTCGGTTGTGGGCGTTGTGGCCAAGCCAATATCGATGACTTCATAGCCCATGCCAACCAGCGTTCCACAGACGACGTCGCGAACCATAGGACCGCTGATGCGGCCGTCGCGGCCGACAACGATTTTCTTTCCGCCAATAAAGGTGGCATATGCGGTTGTAAACTTGACAATATCCAAAGGATTGAGGGTGTCACCCGTGCGTCCGCCGATAGTACCGCGGATGCCTGAAATAGATTTAATCAGCGTCATAATGATTCTATATTATATAAAAAGGTATCATGAAAGATGCATGATACATTATTTTTCTCTCTCGTAAGTAATCTCGTAATAACAAGGAACGACGTTACTCGTTGCATCGGCTGTACCCTGAGAGTGGGGCACAATGAGTTTTACCTTGGCGATCTCGTCGTCATCCTTTTCAGGACGGCCAACGTTGATGTAGTTAAATGGCACCAGCCATCCTGAAGGTACCGAGGTAGAAGTGCCATGATACATACACAGCACACCCGATACGAAGGATGCCGTATAGGTGGTTCCAGTACGCGTCACGCTCATCTTATCAACGAAGTTGGCACAGTTAATGCTTCCCGTCGTACTGCTACTAATGTAGTAGTCACGGTCGTTGCGAATAATGAGGGTGTCGTCCAAGATGTTATATTCCATGAAACGGCACAACACATTCACCGTCTTGTTGTTCTCCAACTGACCACCACAGCCCTTGCGGACTATCTGCATATAGACGCCGGTGCGATCCAGTTTCACAAACTCGTTGTCAACGAGGTTTGTCGTCTCGCCCTGGGCCTTGAACGTGGACTCGCTGATGACGCGAATGTTATTGGCGGCAATATAACGCTCGATGGCATCACGCTCCTTGGCTTTCTTGTCACCATAGGTTTCGTAGTCCTGACAACCGACGTAGCCAATGGCCACCAACACCAGTATAAGTGGATAGATAAGTCTCTTCATGTGTTCTCTTTTACTATTTTGGCTGCAAAGGTACTAATTTTAGGGGAAAGAGAAAAGTGAAGCGTGCATAAATTGCTGCCGCTCTACATTAATTAACTTTTTAGTTTGTCCTCGAATGCCAGAATGGCTTGATGGGTTGTCTTCACCGCATCTTCCATTGTACCATTGATGCGTCCGCCGGCGGCGTTCAGGTGTCCCCCGCCATTGAAGAAGCGTTCAGCCACGATGTTGCAAGGGAAGTCGTCGACAGAACGAAGGCTGACCCATATCAGGTTGTCACGCTCTGAGTCTTCACGCAGCGAGATGCTGAGTTTCAGTCCCTTGATTTGCAACGGCATGTTCACCAGTCCTTCAGCATCGCCCTTGACGAAATGATAGGTCTTCATGTCCTGTCGCGTCAGGGTATAGTAGGCAGCATGCCGTTCCTCATCAACCACCAGACGGTTGCAGAGCACATGCCCAACCATCCGCAGACGGTGCTCAGAATAGTTGTGATAGACGTTGCGGTAAATCTTGTCCTTGTTGATACGCTTGGTCAGCAGCTGACTGATGATGAAGAAGATTTCCGGGTTGCTGGAGTTATAGGTAAAGCCGCCCGTATCAGTCATCATGCCGCAATAGACTGGACCTGCAAAATGCTTGCCCTGTTGTTCGAAGAGTCCTAACTGCCACACGATGCGGAACACCAGTTCGCTGGTTGACGACATTTCGGGATGGGAGATGGAAATAACGGCATCAACGTCTGGCGCCAAGTGGTGGTCGATAAGTACTTTCTTGGCGGGAGACGTCGCTAAGGCATCAGCCATCTCGTCGGTTCGCGACAGGGTGTTGAAGTCTAAGCAGAATACCAAGTCGGCAATCTTCAGCACCGTGTCAACGTAATCCTTGCGCTTGTCGTAGCGAACGATTTTCTCCGAGTTCGGCAGCCAGCGCAGGTAGTCTGGGTATTGGTCTGGGATGATCATCAGCGGTTCCTTGCCAAGGGTGCGCAACACCTCTGCCCATCCTAACATGGACCCTAAGGCGTCGCCGTCAGGGTTCTGATGACAGCAGAGCACAATGGTCTGCGACTCGTCAATTAATTGTCGGAGGAGAGCGGCCTCCTCCGACTTCATGATGTCGTTTAGCATAAAACTCTTTTTACTCAATGAAAGAAATGAAAGGCTTCTCATTCCTTTCATTTCAGTCATTAAAAAAGCTTGTTCGGATAGACTCCCTCGTCGACCAGCTTCTGGATGCGCTCGACGGTGGCCTCACGGTCAGCGGCGTAGGTTACGCCAAACCACTTCGACGTGGTGTCCAGTACCTCGCAGGTTGCCGTACCTTCGGTAATGAGCTTGTTGACCATCAGCGGAATAAAGAACTCAGCCTTCAGGTTCTCCATATTCTTCGGGTCACTGAGGAACTCCTTGAAGTAAGCCTCGGAGTATTCGAAGTAGTCGGGAGTGAAGCCCCACATGTTCATTGAGACGGGGACGTTCTCCTCTAACGACTGCCACTCACCCTGTTCGTCCTTGTACTTGATGATGCCATCGATGCGCAGGATTTCTGTGCGCTCCACGACGTCCGTCAGATGGCGCTGGTCGTTGTAAGCGCAGACGCCACGGGCCACAGAACCGTTCTCCGACAGCGTGTTGCAGACGCGGAAGCCCACCATTGCATACTTGTTCTTGGTGCCTTCAGGCAGGTTTGCTAAGTATTTGCCAATCTGCATAAAGGCGTCGCGACCGTAGAAGTCGTCGCAGTTGATGACGCAGAACGGTTCCTTGATGACATCCTTGCCCATCAGCACAGCGTGGTTTGTTCCCCACGGCTTTACGCGGTCTTTAGGAACGGTGAAGCCCTCAGGCAGGGCGTCGAGTGCCTGGAAGCACAGCTCACAGGGCACCTGTCCTTCGTACTTGGAGAGAATCTGCGTGCGGAACTGTTCCTCGAAGTCCTTGCGGATAACCCATACTATCTTGCCAAATCCTGCCTGGATAGCGTCGTAAATACTATAGTCCATAATGGTCTCACCGTTGGGGCCCAGACCGTCCAGCTGCTTCAGACCGCCATATCGGCTGCCCATGCCTGCTGCTAAAAGAAATAATGTCGGTTTCATAATGTGATTGCGTTTTGTATTTCGGTGCAAAGGTAGTCGATTTTATTGAGAATTGAGAATTGTAAAATGAGAATTAGCTGTACCTTGTTATTTTTTAACGTTTCATTTGTTTCGTTTGTGCTCCGCGATGAGCTGTTCCACCAACTTGCGAGCCTCGCTGCGGGCTGGCTTGCCAGTGGAAGTCATAGGCAAACGGTTAACAGATAGGATATGGCGCGGCTGCCAGTATTTGGGGAGTATCCGACGACAGACAGACTTCACCCTGTCGACTTCTCCTTGTTCTGTCAGTAGTACCACCTGCTCTCCTAAACGTTCGTCCTTGGCACACGTTACCAGGAAAGGTGCGGCAAGATGTGGTTGCAGCTTCCGTTCCACCTCTTCTATCTGTATCTTGATGCCTCCGGAACAGATGACATTGTCCTTGCGCCCAAGTATCCGGAAACGTCTTACATTCTGCGAGTTCTTGTGCAAGCTCCCGCATTCGTCATTCACCTCAAACTCCACTATGTCGTTGGTTATCAGCAGGCCGTCATGTACTGCAGGAGCGTCAATCACCAAGCAGCCGTCCTCGCTCAGCGACAGGCTGACGCTGTCGAATGGCATGTACCACTCTGACCGTTCCGGACCGTTGAGGCGTCGAAGGGCAATATGCGAGAGAGTCTCTGTCATGCCGTATGAGCTCCATACAGCATTCGGGAAGTCTTTCAACTCGCGTGCCAAAGTCTCGTCAATAGCTCCGCCGCCGATAATGAGATGCTTAACCTGCATCAGCTGCTCTCTCTCCTCCGGCACCTGTAATGAATTCCAAACCTGCAGCGGTACCATCGCCGCAAAATTACACAAAAGGGACGGTTCTCTTTGTGTACTTTGTGAGGAATTACACAAAAGGAACCGTCCCTTTTGTGTAATTTCTCGCAAAGGATGTCCGCTGGGCTCTACCTCTATGAGGTGTAACCCGCGGGTAAGTGCCCTGACAACCATCATCTTGCCTGCGATAAAGTCAAGCGGCAGACACAGCAGGGCCGTATCTCCCTTGTGCAGCCCGAGGAAGTCGCACGTCATCCGCGCTGAGGCTTCCATGCGTCGCTTCTCGACATGCATCGGCTTCGGTTTGCCCGTCGATCCGCTGGTATGTACCAGCACCGTGTCGGAAGAGTTATTCCACTCTTCAAGGAATTCCTCGAGTGTCAATGTTTCTTTCAGTATTGTCAAGAATTAGAGATTGTGCGAATTGTTGGTTCTCCATAGTTTCTCGCCACGGATTTCGAGGCCCATGTCGATGTTGTCCGTAAACAGCTGTCCTGTGCCGAGACCCTGCGGCATGCGGATGTCTGGGCCATAGACCTCGCTGCAGAACTGGGCGATGGCATTCAGTCCTATGTTACTCTCCAACGCGCTGGTTATCCACGAGCCAATGCCCATATCCTTTGCGATGTCTATCCACTCGCGGCAACCCATCATGCCGCCGTGCAGTGAGGGCTTCAGGATGATAAAGGCGGGCTTGATGATGTTCAGCATCTGGCGTTTCTGGTCTGGGTCGTTGATGCCGATGAGTTCTTCGTCGAGGGCAATACGTAGGGGCGACTCGCGACACAGCTCAGCCATGTTGGCCCATTGCTTGGCGCGGATGGGTTGCTCTATCGAATGCAGGGCATATTGCGACAACAGCTCCAGCTTGTACAAAGCTTCGTCGAAGGGGAAAGCACCGTTAGCATCGACGCGCAGTTCGACGTCACGTGACCCAAACCGCTGGCGTATTTGTTTCAGCAGGGCTATCTCGGCATCGAAGTCGATGGCACCTATTTTCAGCTTCACACAACGGAAACCTTGCTCCAGTTTCTCTTCTATGCGCTGGCTCATCTCGTCAAAAGTGCCCATCCAGACAAGCCCGTTGATGGGAATGCCTACCTCGCCGCGAGAGAACGGCGTGTCGAATAATTGAGAATTATCCTTACTCTTTTGTTCATGATTCATTGATAAGATTGCCGTTTCCAGGCCGAAGAGCATGGAGGGGTAGTTGCGCAGGTCGTCATAGGGAATCTCGCCCGTTTCCTCCACCCGTCGGCAGAAACCTTCCAACACCTCTTTATATTTATGGGGCGGCAGCGCGTCATAGCTCAGGTCGGGTAGGGGAGCGCATTCGCCCACTCCGATGGCAGAACCGTTGCCCATTCCGACGGCAGAACCGTCGGACACTCTGACCAACCACACCCACCGCTCGGTATATACCCCGCGGCTTGTACCTGCCGGCTGCTTAAAGTGCAGCGCGCGCTCCTCAACATCAATCTTCCTCATTCTTCACTCTTCATTCTTCATTATCTTCATTCCACATTCAACACTCTTTATGGAATCTTGGGATATTTCTCAAAGTCTGGCTTGCGCTTTTCGAGGAACGCCTTGCCGCCTTCCTGGGCTTCGTCTAAGAAGTAGTACAGCATCGTGGCGTCACCTGCCAACTGCTGGATGCCTGCCTGGCCGTCCAGTTCGGCATTTAGTCCGTCCTTAATCATGCGCAGGGCTATCGGACTGCGTTCCATCATTTCCTCTGCCCACGCCACACATTCGTCTTCCAGTTGTTCGATGGGTACCACCTTGTTGACTAGTCCCATGTCTAATGCCTCTTGAGCCGAATACTGGCGGCAGAGGAACCATATCTCGCGGGTCTTCTTCTGTCCGATGCAGCGTGCCATATAGGAACTGCCGAAGCCTGCGTCGAACGATCCAACCTTAGGTCCTGTCTGTCCGAAGATGGCATTCTCCGAGGCTATCGTCAGGTCGCACACCAGGTGCAGCACGTGTCCGCCGCCGATGGCATAGCCGTTCACCATAGCGATGACGGGTTTCGGCAGACGGCGAATCTGCATCTGCACATCGAGCACACTCAGTCTCGGCACACCTTCCTCGTCAATGTATCCGCCGCGACCCTTCACATGCATGTCGCCACCCGAGCAGAAGGCATGCTTCACGTCGGCCAGCGTCTTGCCCTCAGGCACCTCGCTCATGGCTCCCGTCAGCAGCACTACGCGGATGTCCGTCATCTCGCGGCAAAGGGCAAACGCCTGACTCAGCTCCAGCGTCGTCCGAGGGGTGAAAGCGTTGCGGTAGCGTGCCCTGTTAATGGTTATCTTGGCGATGCCGTTCCACTCTTCAAACAAAATCTCCTTAAACTCCCGAATGGGTTTCCAAAGTCTCTTTTCCATACCAATTGCAATAATTTTCTGCAAAGGTACAAAGAAAATTGAAAATTGAAAATTGAAAATTGAAAATTATTTCCTATCTTTGCAGACAAAATTCAATCTTCTATGTTACAAATCCGCTGTAAGAACAATAATGTGACGAAGAGTTTCCCCGAGGGGACCTCGCTGTTGGACGTCTATCAGGAGTTTGCCGACGAGATTAAACTCCCTTACCCCGTGGTCTCGGCCAAAGTAAACAACGCCTCTGAGGGTCTGAAGTTCAGACTCTACCAGAATCGCGACGTCGAGTTTCTGGATGCCCGCGAGGGCAGCGGTCACCGAGTCTATGTGCGGTCGCTGTGCTTCGTGCTCTACAAGGCTACGCAGGATGTCTTCCCTGGGTCGAAGCTGTTCATCGAGCATACCATTTCGCGTGGGTACTATTGTAATTTCAAGAAGAAGAACATGGAGTCGCTGGCTGAGGGCGACGTGGAGCGCATTGCCAAGCGGATGAAGCAAATTGTCCAGATGGATATGCCGTTCCGCCGCAACGAGGCCACCAACGAGGAGGCCATCCGCGTGTTTGCCGAACGTGGGTTTACGGATAAGGTGAAACTGCTCGAGACCAGCGGACAGATTTACAGCGACTACTACACGTTGGGCGACACTGCCGACTACTACTACGGCCCGCTGGTGCCCTCTGCCGGCTATCTGACCGTCTGGGGACTGGAGCCTTACCACGACGGTATGCTGTTGCGCGTTCCCGACTGGCACAACCCCACGGTGCTGGCCGAGAAGGTGGACATGCCGAAGACGTACGAGATGTTTGCCGAGAAGACGCGCTGGGACATCATTATGAGGCTGTCGAATGCCGGCGACGTGAACCGTGCCATCCTCAAGGGCCACGCCTCGGAACTCATCCAGGTGTCGGAGGCCCTGCAGGAGAAGAAGATAGTCCAGATTGCCGAGGAGATAGACCGCCGCTTCCACGCCGACGAGAATCCCATCCGACTGGTGCTCATCACCGGACCCTCCAGTTCGGGCAAGACGACGTTCTGCAAACGACTCTCCGTACAGTTGCTGGCCTGCGGCCTTAGGCCGATGTCGTTCTCTACCGACGACTACTTCGTCAATCGTGTGGATACCCCCAAGTTGCCCAATGGCGACTACGACTTCGACAACATCGAGGCCGTGGACTACGCCCTGTTGGAGGACCACGTGACGCGACTGATGAAGGGCGAGCGCGTAGAAGTCCCAGAGTACAACTTCACCACTGGTCTGCGCGAGTGGAACGGCAAGAAGCTGAAACTCTCCAACGATACCGTGCTCATCATCGAGGGCATCCACGCCCTGAACCCGCTGTTGACCAAGAAGATAGACGACTCGCTAAAGTACAGGATATACATTTCCGCCCTTACCAGCATCTCTCTCGACGACCACAACTGGATTCCCGTCCGCGATAACCGCCTGCTGCGTCGCATCATCCGCGACTACAACAAGGGCGCCTTTACTGCTCAGCAGACCATTGCCCAGTGGAAGAACGTCTGCGAGGCTGAGGACAAATGGATTTTCCCCTTCCAGGAGACCGCCGACGTCATGTTCAACTCTGCGCTGAACATCGAGTTCGCCGTGCTGCGCACTCATGCAGAGATCATCCTCGCCTCCGTGCCCCGCAACTGTCCTGAGTATGCCGAGGCCCACCGCCTGATGAAGTTCATCCACTTCTTCCTGCCGGTATCGGACAAGGAGATACCTCCTACCTCTATTATGCGTGAGTTCCTTGGAGGCTCCTCGTTCAAGTATTAGAAAGACTTTTCAAGCATCCTTCTATGTACAAAAACCCGCCGTGTCATCTCGACGCGGCGGGTAATTCGTGAGTTACAAGTGCCTATCCTCAAGAAAAGTGATTGTTCCCAGGCAGGGAATACTCAGAAAGTACTGGATAACCTTCAGAAATCCTTAGGAAAAGTTGCAGAAATCACCTAGAAAAGTTCCAGAAAGTGCCGTGACTTCTTGAAGAAGTTGCCGTGATTTCTTGAAGAAGTTGCCGTGATTTCCTGGAGAAATCACCGTAACTTCTGAATCACCGCCCTGAAACCAGCTGGGAAAATAGTTATTGTTTTTGTTATCGTTAAGGTTGAAAACAACTGCTTTTTGAGTCGGTTTTAGGTGTTTTTGAGGATTATCTTCCATCTTCCATCTATCTTCCTCCATCCGTAATATGTTTACTGAAAACAAGTTACACTAAAAGATGGAGGATGGACGTAATTGGATTGGAACCGTTAAATCTTGTCACTTTTTTCATTTAATAGGCACGAGTTTGCAGGAAAATTCGTAACTTTGCATCCAATCTCAAACAATTATTCGTAACAATGAAACAACGATATGCAGTAGTGGTGCTCTTTGCACTGATAATCGCTTCAAGCATGGTGAGCCTGACCAGCTATAAGGCCACGGAGAAGTTGGTGACTGAGGATGTGAATCAGGCATTGGCCAAAGCGCTGAATGAACAGCAGTCGGACGTCATCAGTGCTGACACTATTCAGGTGTTCAACAGTCACCTGCAAATAGAGGGTTTGAGAGGAAATGCTGTTTTGGCGGTGGACACCAAGAAAGGATTCCGTCCACGTCCGCAGGTTTCAACAGCCACGATTCTCTCACTCTCTGACCAGCGTCCTTCTATGATTCTTTGGTCGATGGTGTTGCTATGGGGATTGTTCTGCCTGTATCAGCATAGGCGGCTGTCAGCATTAGGACTTTATGGCGGCTTGGCACTGCAAGATGGACGGTTCGTCAATGCCAAAGGCTGCGAAGTAAAACTTACCCCGATGCAGCTGCAACTGATGGAAATGCTGTGGAAGTCGCCCTCGCATCAACTGTCGAAAGCAGAGATATGCGATGCGCTTTGGCCCAAGAAACCCGATGCCAGCGAGACGCTATACACGCTTATCCGACGACTGAAGCCCATCATAGAAGAACATTCTGACCTCAAAATCGAGTCAGACAGGGGAAAGTCATACGGACTGAAAGTCAGGTAGATAGACAATTGTCAGATTAATGTCAGACAAATGTCAGACATTATTTTTGGTGACAATTGATAGTCTTCATATCTTTGCTGGAAAAAAGGCAAACGTATGATGAAACAAACATCTTTTTCGAGAATTAACACCTGCATGGCGTGGCTTGTCTTTGCCATTGCCGCCATAGTCTATGGACTGACTGTAGAGCCGACGGCCAGCCTGTGGGATTGTCCTGAATTCATTGCGTGTGGCTATAAGTTGGAGATTGGACACCCGCCTGGCGCACCAGTCTTTATGTTAGCCGCCAACCTGTTCTCACAGCTGGCCAGTGACCCGTCTCATGTGGCACTGATGGTTAATCTTCTGTCAGCACTACTGAGTGCGGGCTGCATATTCTTCCTGTTTCTCACCATTACGCATCTGGTCAGGAGGTTGGTCGTCTGTGACACAGACGAATACATAACAATGGGGCAGGTCATCACCATTGAGGCATGCGGCATAGTTGGCGCATTGGCCTACACCTTTAGCGACACCTTCTGGTTCTCGGCAGTCGAGGCAGAAGTCTATGCCTTCTCCAGTTTTCTGACAGCTCTGATGTTCTGGATGATTCTGAAATGGAGCGACGAGGCCGATAGTCCATGCGGCAACAGATGGATTATTCTGATTGCCTATATCACAGGATTGTCCATCGGTGTCCATCTGCTTTGTCTGCTCTGTCTGCCCGCCATGTCGTTCGTGGTATATTTCTCCCACCTAAAGGTAGGAGTGTGGCACGCAATCCATCGGACACAGCGGGTCACGTGGATGGGAATGCTGAAAGCACTCATCGCAGGTGGGTTGCTTGTGGCCGTCATCCTCTATGGTCTCATTCCTGGCGTAGTAAAGATTGGCGGATGGTTTGAACTGCTGTTTACCAATGTGCTGGGATGCCCTTACAATACTGGCCTCATTTGCTACATCTTATTGCTGACAGGAACAATCGTTATTGCCTATTATAAAGTGAAGCAAAGGATAGTCAGGTTATCGTTAGCCTGCCTGCTGATGATGCTCATCGGCTACAGTAGCTATGGTGTCATCTTCATCAGGGCCAATGCCCAAACGCCGATGTGTGAGAATGCGCCTGACAATATCTTCTCTTTGGGCAACTATCTGAACCGCGAGCAATATGGAAAGACGCCGTTGTTCTATGGTCCTGCGTATTGTAGCGAAATAGACCGCGTGGTAGAAGGAGATTACCTGGTGCCAAGACAGAAGGAAGGCAAGCCCATCTATCGTCCTGCGGCCGATCCCGCGAAGCAGGAATACGAGGTGGTGCGCCATGATACTGATTATCTATATAAAAACAACATGTACTTCCCCCGGATGCATTCCTCACGACATGCCAAGGCCTACGAGGACTGGCTCGGAAACGTCGAGAAAAAGGACGGCGTACCCACTGCTACAGAAAATCTGCGCTTCTTCCTTTCCTATCAGGTGAACTTCATGTATTGGCGTTATTTCCTGTGGAACTTCGTGGGGCGACAAAACAACATTCAGGGGCACGGCGAGGTAGAACACGGCAACTGGATTACAGGCTTCCGATGGATAGACGACTGGCTGTTAGGTTGCGACACGTCGAAACTGCCGTCAGACCTGAAAGAGAACAAAGGGCATAATGTGTTCTATGCATTACCGCTGCTGCTCGGAATGGTGGGAATGTTATGGCAATGGCGTAAAGGAAGTAAGGGTAAGCAACAGCTTCTGATCGTCATGCTATTGTTCGTGATGACGGGACTTGCCATCGTGGTCTATCTGAACCAGACTCCGCTCCAACCGCGTGAACGTGACTATGCCTACGCGGGTTCGTTCTATGCCTTTGCCATTTGGATAGGCATTGGGGTGGCATTTGTCGTTGACTTGATGCAGAGACTGTTAAATAATAAAACAGTCATAAATATTGTCCTTAGTTGTCTATATTGTCTTTTAATTCCCCTCCAGATGGCAAGCCAGACGTGGGATGACCATGACCGCTCTGGCCGTTACACCTGTCGTGACTTCGGTGCCAACTACCTCAATAGCATGCAACGAGAGGGACATCCCATCATCCTAACCAATGGCGACAACGACACATTCCCGCTTTGGTATAACCAGGAGGTGGAGGGTGTACGCACTGACATCCGTGTCTGCAACCTGGAATACCTGCAAACCGACTGGTATATCGACCAAATGAAACGCCAGGCATACGACTCGCCACCACTGCCCATCAGCCTGAGCCACGAAGACTACAAGGAGGGCCGGATGGAGTATGTACCCATCGATAATGACAGCATCACCATCGGCTCAGCGACCATCTCGCTGAAAGGCAAGAAGGGACTTTTCAAGAACGAACTGATGGTGCTCGATATGCTATTGCAAGCCAATTCTTTGACCTCTGGTCAGAGTGTGGCGTTGCAATGGGAACGCCCTGTCTATATGTCCATCAACATGGGTTCCGACATCCTGCCCTTCCTGCGCGACCACTTAGTACTCGAAGGGCTTGCTTATCGCATATCTCCTACGACTACGAACCAAAGGATAGACGTAGAGAGGCTTTATGACAACATCATGCACCGCTTCCGCTATGGCGGTCTGAGCAAGAAAGGAATCTATGTGGATGAAGATGTTAAGCGTATGACTAATACACATCAGCTCATCATGGGTGTGCTTATCGACTCTCTTCTTCAGCGGGGTGACACCAAACGTGCCCTAAATGTATGTCATAAGTGGCAGAAGGAAATGCCGCAGGAGAATGTGCCCTATACAGAATACGCACTTTCAATGGCCCGTTGCTATTATATGGCTGGCCAGCCGGAACAGGGTGATGAGATTGTCAGTAACCTTTTGCGCCGTTCTGACGAATGGCTCTCTTGGATAAACACCATCAATTCATCGCGTCGGGATGGATCTCTTTATAACCGCTACACATGGATGCAGACCATGGAGCAGGCACTTGTCGTAGCAGAACAATTTGGAAGAAACGAACTTATTCATCAATATATCAAGCAATATGAATGCAACGCCACACTCTGACCACGGGTCAGAGAATACTACAACAAACAATATCAATAAAGCCAAGCAGTTAATACTGGCTGGCTTAAACGGAAAACGAATCATCATTGCATGCGCCCTGATACTCATAGGCTATATCCTGATGTCTGGTTCAAGTAGTACCGAACAATCTTTCAACCCAGCCATCTTCTCAACCTGTAGAATTGTCATTGCCCCCATGTTGTGTCTGGCAGGCTATCTGCTGATTATACTTGGGATTCTTAGGGAACATTAATCTGTTATACTCTGCTAAAGTCAGTTTGGTTTTAAGCAACATATGCGTCTAATAGGTGTAGCAAAGAATAAATGGAAAGAAGTGCGTCGCTGGCAAACGACAAAAAATCAGCCGCCCGATTTGTGTCGGACGGCTGATTATTATTCTTGAATCCTTGAAGAAACTTCTCATCGACCTTGGGCGCTTTGTACCTTTAGGTCAAAGAATTATTTCAACTCGGCGAGGTACTTAATGGTGCGAACCATCTGAGAAGTGTAAGAGTTCTCATTGTCGTACCAAGCAACAACCTGTACGAGAGAGTTGCCATCACCAATCTTGCTGACCATGGTCTGGTTAGCGTCGAAGAGTGAACCGAACTTCATACCGATGATGTCGCTGCTGACGAGCTTCTCCTCAGTGTAACCGAAGCTCTCGTTGGTAGCAGCCTTCATGGCAGCGTTGATACCCTCAACTGTTACCTCACCCTTAACAACAGCGTGCAGGATAGTGGTAGAACCTGTGGGAGTCGGAACGCGCTGGGCAGCACCGATGAGCTTACCGTTCAGCTCGGGGATAACGAGACCGATAGCCTTGGCAGCACCAGTTGAGTTAGGAACGATGTTCTGGGCACCAGCACGAGCGCGCTGAACATCACCCTTGCGCTGAGGACCGTCGAGGATCATCTGGTCGCCAGTGTAAGCGTGAACAGTTGTCATGATACCGCTCTGGATAGCAGCGAAGTCGTTCAGAGCCTTCGTCATGGGAGCCAAGCAGTTGGTGGTGCAAGAAGCAGCTGAAATAACGGTGTCAGCAGGAGTCAGAGTCTTGTGGTTTACGTTGTAAACGATGGTGGGCAGGTCGTTGCCAGCAGGAGCAGAGATAACAACCTTCTTGGCACCAGCTGTCAGGTGAGCAGAAGCCTTCTCCTTAGAAGTGTAGAAACCAGTGCACTCCAGAACAACGTCTACGTCCAGCTTGCCCCAAGGCAGCTCAGCAGCGTTAGGAATAGCATAGATGGTGATCTTCTTGCCATCAACAACGATGTAGTCCTCACCAGCCTCAACAGTGTGCTTGTTCTCACCGAACTTGCCACAGAAACCACCCTGAGCGGTGTCGTACTTCAGCAGATGAGCCAGCATCTTCGGGCTGGTCAAGTCGTTGATTGCTACTACTTCATAACCTTCAGCCTCGAACATCTGACGGAAAGCGAGGCGACCGATACGGCCAAAACCGTTAATTGCAACTTTTGTCATTTTACTTGTTTTTATTAAATGGGTTTATAAAATATACTATCTTATTCTTTTCAAATAACTCTTTTTGAGGGTGAAAATCAAGAAAATTCATGCTAAAATGCACTTTTTTCTGTTTTCGGGCACAAAGTTACAAAAAAATTCCTATATTTGCACTTGATTTCAGTCTTAATTAAAGTGAAAAGTGAAGACTGGAAAGTGAAAAAGTGAGATAAATCAAGGGCGTTGGCCTGAGATTGCTAAACATAGATAGCAATTCATACATTAAACTTGAAATATTAAAGATTATTTTTCAGATTAAACATTAAACATCAAACAACAACATTATACATTAACATTTAAAATTTAGTATTATGGGATTTATCAGTGAATTCAAAGAGTTTGCCATGAAGGGCAACGTGATGGACATGGCAGTCGGTGTTATCATCGGCGGTGCGTTTGGAAAGATCGTATCAAGTCTGGTTGATGACGTTCTCATGCCGTTGGTAGGTATGATTACAGGTAACGTAGACTTCACCAGCCTGGCCTTCAAGATTGGCGAAGGCGAGGGTGCTGCCGTACTGAAGTACGGTAACTTCATCCAAAATGTTGTCGACTTCCTCATCGTGGCCTTCTGTATCTTCCTCATGCTGAAGGGCATCAACAAGCTGAACCGCAAGAAGGAGGAGCCCGCTGCTCCTGCCGAGCCCGCCGGACCTACTCAGGAAGAGCTGTTGGCCGAGATTCGCGACTTGCTGAAGACTAAGTAAATCAAGAAATTGGCTCCTTTTAATAATATAAGGTGGTAACATTTTGCCACCTTATATTTTTTGCATACCTTTGCAAACGAAATTGAAAGGTAAAAGAGTAAAAAGGTAAAAAAGTAAAAGGTAAAAGGTAAAAAGTTAAGGGTAAATGATTAAAACATTAGATTTTAAGCCGAAAATGATTTCGGCACTGAAGAACTACAACAAGCAGACGCTGATGACCGACCTCATGGCTGGCATCATCGTCGGCATCGTGGCACTGCCGCTGGCCATCGCCTTCGGCATAGCCAGTGGCGTAAGCCCTGAGAAGGGCATCATTACTGCCATCGTCGCCGGACTGGCCATTTCGCTCTTCGGCGGTTCAAAGGTACAAATTGGCGGCCCTACGGGCGCTTTTATCGTCATCGTCGCAGGCATCATCCAACAGTACGGCATCCAAGGACTCACCATCGCCACGCTGATGGCTGGCGTGTTCCTCATACTGTTAGGCGTACTGCGACTGGGCACCATCATCAAGTACATACCCTATCCCATCGTCGTGGGCTTTACTTCTGGTATCGCCGTCACCATCTTCACCACTCAGGTGAAGGACCTATTAGGCCTGACCATGTCCGACGTACCCAGCGACTTTGTGGAAAAATGGATTGCCTATATAAATAATATAGGTACAATAGACTGGTGGAGTGCCATCGTGGGCATTGGTAGCGTTGCCATCATCGCCTCATGGCCCATGCTGGTACGTAAGTTCCACCTGTCGCCCCTCAAGGCACTGCCCGGCTCGCTGGCAGCCATTGTCCTGATGACTATTGGCGTGCTGTTGCTCAAGGAATATGCTGGTGTTACCACCGTCGAGACCATCGGCGACCGCTTTAGCATTAACTCGTCACTGCCTGGTGCCGTAGTGCCTGCATTATCGTGGGAAACTGTCAAGGGGCTGGTAGGTCCAGCAGTTACCATTGCCGTCTTGGGAGCCATCGAGAGCCTGCTGTCGGCCACAGTGGCAGACGGTGTCATTGGCGACCATCATAACTCGAACACGGAACTCATTGGTCAGGGCATTGCCAACATCGCTTCGCCCCTGTTTGGCGGCATACCAGCTACAGGCGCCATCGCCCGTACCATGACCAATATCAACAACGGTGGCCGTACCCCTGTTGCAGGTATCATCCACGCCGCCGTACTATTGCTCATATTCCTCTTCCTCATGCCTTTGGCACAGTACATCCCCATGGCCTGCCTGGCTGGCGTACTCGTCGTGGTGGCCTACGGCATGAGCGGCTGGCGCTCCTTCTTAGCCATGTCGCGCCGTAATCCGAAGAGCGACGTCACCGTGCTGTTGCTGACGTTCTTCCTCACCATCATCTTCGACCTCACCGTCGCCATCGAGTTCGGACTCGTCTGCGCCTGTCTGCTCTTCATGCGCCGCATGGCAGAGACGACCGAGGTACATGCCGTCTTGAACGAGATCGACCTGAACGAAGATGCCGACATGCAGGCTGGCAACCTTGAACACCTCACTATCCCCGAGGGCGTCGAGGTGTACGAAATCAACGGCCCGTACTTCTTTGGTGCCGGTACCCGCTTCGAGGACATCATGGCACGCTACGGCAACCGTCCTAAGGTGCGCATCATCCGAATGCGTAAGGTACCGTTCATCGACTCCACGGGTATGCATAACCTCGAAAACATGTGCCGCATGAGCCAGAAGGAAGGCATCACCGTCGTCCTCTCTGGCGTCAACCAAAAAGTGGAGACCGTGCTGAAGCGCAACAACTTCCAGCAGATCGTAGGCGAAGAGAACATCTGCAACCACATAGATCTCGCCCTGGCCCGTGCCAACGAGATCGTGAAAGAGTAATATGGGGTCCGCTGACCTGTAATATACAAAGAAAAACGTAACCGTTCTGGTTGTCAGACGGTTACGTTTTCAGCGGAGAGAGAGGGATTTTTTTGAACCTTTCATAACCGCTCTTAGAGTTTCATAAGCTGTCAGTCCCACATTGACAAACCCTGTAAATAGGGGCTTATTTCGCTGTTTTCAGTAAATCAAAATATCTTCTGATAAATTTGCGTATCCCTATTTTGGGGGGTAATTTTGGGGGTAACTATCGTCTTTCAAAGAACGATTCCTAAAGCCTTTGCAACAGCATTCTTAATAAAAGCATTGATAGTTATGCCAGCGTTTTGAGCTGCAATAGCTACGCCGCTATGAATCTCTGGAGTCAGACGGACATTGAGAACACCTGTATAGGGCTTTCTCGGCTCAATGCCTTTCTCTTCACATAAAGCCAGATAGTCATCAACTGCTCCTTCGAAATCCGCTGTCAATTC
>JAEEGG010005737.1_pt1 | contig 29300 bp, 49 predicted proteins | sample 9134161 | NCBI WGS metagenome assembly JAEEGG01 (sample SAMN16246543, study PRJNA631951) | gut metagenome | biome: gut microbiome; feature: rumen; material: CR-attached | host: Bos | place: Iran: Karaj | collected 2018-10
TCTGATGATGGCAGGCGGGAAAGGGAGATAGAAATGGCAATCATGATTAACTGCGCCCAGGATTGGACCTATGATCTGTATGTCCGGGACGTCAAGACCTATGGTGCGGAGGACAAGAGCAACGGCGAGAACTACAACGCCTATTTCGTGGCCTATATGAAGAGGGCGGCGGCTCGCTTCCTGGCGAATTGGAAAGAGCAGCACGACGGTAAGCTCTATGATCTTGAATACGTTGGGGATGCCTTTGCGCGGAGCATCCGGGAGTGGTTCAGCGACTTCTACAAGGATACCTATCGCCAGCGGCCTCATCTGCCGATGTGGTTCTACGTCCATCCGCTGGGCCTGCCGATGCAGGAAGATACGGCGCGGATGTTCTGTGCAAAGCCGGTTGATAGGGCGATCCAGGAAGCGCGGACCGTAAGAGAGAGCATATAATGAAATTCACGCTGTCCTATCGGCGATACGGGGAGAAAGGAAATGATATGAGCGCTGCTGTTGAAACGATGGTCTATGTGAGAGAAAAGCCGTGGCACGGGCTCGGCGTGCGGGTGGAGGAGGCTATGACCTCTGCCGATGCTATCCGGCTGGCCGGTCTGGATTGGACGATCGAGAGCAGGCCGGTATTCAATCAGGACGGGAAAATCATTTCGGGTTATAAAGCGAATACCCGCAGCTCAGATGGCACGGTGATGGGGATCGTGAGCGGACGGTATCAGATCGTTCAGAATCAGGATGCTTTCGACTTCACGGATTCCTTGATCGGGGAGGGGATCAGGTATGAGACCGCCGGTTCCCTTCACGGCGGGAAGAAAATCTGGCTCTTGGGCCGGATGCCGGAACGGTACATCCTGGGTGATAAATTCGAGCCGTATATCTGCTTCACGAACACCCATGACGGGACCGGCGCTGTCAGGGCGTGTATGACCCCGGTGCGGGTAGTGTGTAACAATACGCTCAATCTGGCGCTTAGCGGGGCGAAGCGTGCATGGTCTACTCCCCATCTTGGGAATATCCAGGCGAAGCTCCAGGAGGCGCGCACGACGCTTCAGATCGCCGACGAGTATTTAACGAAGCTGGATGAGGAGGCTGACCGCCTCGCCAATGAGAAGTTGTCTGAGGGCGACGTGGAGCAGGTTATTACGCTCATGCTGCCTTTGCCGCAGAAAGCGACGGAGCGGCAGAAAAAGACCGTCCAGGCCGCCAAAGACGGGATCATGGCGTGCATGATTCGCCCCGATATCATGCAGTATCTCGGCACGAAATATGGCTTTCTGAATGCCGTGAGCGATTACGTGGGGCACAGTAATCCCATCCGGCAGACGAAGAACTATTCGGATAACCGCTGGGATCAGATTATCATCGGCCACCGGCTGCTCGACAAGGCGTATAGTCTGGTCACGGGTAAATAAAGTCCTCTTAAAATAGGAAAAGGCTGTGGAGTTCTAAGTAAACTTCACGGCCTTTTCTTTTACTAATTAGTCGCATCCATGTGGTAATGATAAAATAGTAGAAGCTACGGCAAAAAGAAAATCGAATAGTTCCCCATATCATCAGCTTCAATATGGTCAACAATACTTCGCCACAATGAACGCTTATCTTCCCTGGCGAGTTCGTTGTAGCGATCGCGGAAGTCACTTTGCAAAACGATCTGACGCACGGCGGATAGATCACGGGCTGGCTTTTCCTCTTGGATTTGTGCGAGAAGTTTTTCTCTGTCTGCCAAAAACTGTTCCTTTTCGATAATGCCATCAATGTATAGGCCTTTCAGCCGGTCAACTTTTGCCATGATTGTCTCTTTATCTGGACCCTTCCTCTTTTTCTTGTGTACTGGTTCGGCTGTGATCTTCTGAAGTTCTGCGGCTATGTTGTCCAGGAGGAAGGATTCTATATCGACTTCCCTTATATTCTTCGCATTAGGGCATCTTCCGTTGAGAGCATGATAATTGCATCGGTATCTCAATTTGTCTTTGGTCTGGCCTTGCCAAGAACCGACCATCATCTTCCCGCAATAGGCACATCGGATCATGCCGGAAAACAGATAAACTCGCTTGCTTTGGTTCTGCCGGTAGGACCGTTTATCGAGCATGAGCTGGATTCTATCGAATCGGTCAGGGTCAATAATCGGTTCGCAGAATGTCATATTGTCCCGATAGCGTCCGGCGTACATCGGATTTCTCAGATTCCTTTGGGCGGTGCCGTAGCAGATGGTTCGGCCTTGATCGTGGAAGTATTCCTTAACCTGATAGATGCTGCCGGTTCTTTCGTAAACGTCAAAGGCGCCACGCATCATATCGGCATCGGCATTCGGCTCCAGGTGCTTATCGACAATGGAATACCCGAAGGGGACGTGATTTCCAAGGGTTTCTCCCCGGGCGACCTTGCCCTCAAAAACAATCTTGATTCTGTCGCTTGTGCGATCGGCCTCTGCTTCCCCAATCGAAAGCATTATGTTCGTCCGAAATCGTCCGGCGCTGGTCAGGGTTTCGTAGTCCTCCTGAATTGCCTGCCACCCGACCTTATGCCGATCCAGGATATCCACGGCCTGGTAATAGAGTTTGACGCTGCGGAAAAAGCGATCCAGCTTGGTAAAGACCAACGCATCAACCTGTGTTCCGGTTTCCAGGTCTGCCATGAACTGTGATAGCGCCGGGCGTTTTTTGTAGGGCTTCTTTCCTGATACGCCGGCATCCACGTATTCCCCGATAACTGTGTGATCGTTGGTCGCTGCCCAGGATCGGAGGTTGTCTAGCTGGGTATCAATACTGAGGCCATGGCGGGCCTGATCCTCGGTGCTCACCCTGGCGTAAAGTGCGATCTTCATACTTGACAATCATCCCCTTTCGTAATACTTGCGCCTGTACGGTTTATTGGACAGAAAAACTCATATACTGAGCTAGCCTCGACAGCCAACGACGGAATGTGAGAGAAGATGATGCTATGATGATGTGGGAGGCGAAAGCAATTGGAAGAGATTATGGAGATTTGGGATCGTTATCCTGAGCTTCGTGAGCAATTACTAGAGTACGCCCGTGAGCTAGAAGCTGCTCACGTTCAACGGGATCAAGAACAGACAGAATGCGGATAAGTTCATCACGGTCAGTATCAGCCTCGCCCTCTTTGGGGGCGGGGCTTTTTGCGTCCCCAAGGAGTTCGGAGACAGAGACGGAAAAATACTTAGCTATACGTTGCAGCGTATCAGAGCGAGGCATAGAGCCGTTTTTCCATGATGTTGTAATTGAATTTGACAAGCCTAGTTCTGATGCTACGGCATTCGGGGTTTTGCCGATGCGCGAGCAAAAGGCGGTAAAGTTTTGCCAAAACATGACCTTCCCATCTTCCTAAAAAAATTTAGTGTTATCCCTTGACGAACTAAAATATTCTAGATATAATGGCGTTGTTCCTAGATAAATTTAGAATATGCCAAGGTCAAGCGTCTCAAAATCAACGGAGGACTAGATAAATTAAGCACAGCAAACTTAGTATATCTAAGGAACGTTAGATTGTCAAGGGCTGTCTGGCATAGATAAAGAAGGAAGGAGGATAGTATGGGATTCAAGAGTGCCCGGGTTAAGGCTGGGAAAACTGTTGCCGAAGTGATGGCATACCTTGGGGTAAGCGATGGAGCAGTGTATCAATGGGAGAGTGGGTATTCCCACCCTACCGTGAAGAAGCTCAAAGCTCTCGCTGAGTTCTATGGCTGCACCGTGGACGATCTGCTGAAGGAGCCGGACGATGAATGTTAAGGCTTACGGCAAGCCCAATTATCAGCGGTTCGCCGAAACGTGGATGGCGATTCTGGCTGCAAAGGAGGGGATGGAAATCGTGCCCGGCAGTGTCCGGGTGGAGCTGAGAAACGCAGAGGAAAAGCCCAGCGAAGCAACGCCAGGGAACTGCGGGGCGGAGAATTGCTAAGGAATGGCTTAGCTATGCATTGGCATAGGATCGCGGTGCTATGCGACGCAACGGCAGAGAGAGGCCTAGCCTGGCAATGGTATTGCGGGGTGAAGCATGGAATTGCGATGGCAAAGAGACGATCCTTATTGCAAAGGCATTGACGCGCCACGAATCGCAAAGGCAAAGTGGTGAGAAGATTCGAGATGCAAGGGCAGAGCGTGGAACCGCAGCGCGAAGGCAAAGAGAAGTACTGCTAAGCAAAGGCGAAGCAAGTCGGGGCTAAGAACAGCAGAGGCGAAACAGGCGTGGAAGAGCAACGGCATAGCTGAGAGTTGCGCTGATAAGAATAACAAGAAAGGAAGAAAGTAAATGTCAGAACTTAAGGTCAAGATCACTTTCATGGAGCCGATTTTGGGAACGGCTCCTGCGAACGCGGAGATTTACACGGAGTTCATCGGCAGCAAGGCGCCGGACGCGAGCAGTCTTGAGGATGAGGTTGCCGCCCTGGGTGCGGATGCTGTCGCGGAGAAGGGCACCACCGTTTTCCCGAAGAACGAGGAAGGGCGCCCGATTCTTTGGGCGTATCAGGTAAAAGGCTTTTTCAAAGATGCCTGTGGGATGTTGTCCAGGATCGGCGGCAAGGATGAGCATGGCAAGAAGCGGGCCGTGAATGAAAGCGGCAAGCTGACGGCTTTCAAGAAGACTATCGACGGGCTGATCTTCGTTGAGCCGAATATGATTGTCCTGGATTATCCCGGCGAGATCGGTATATGCCAGAGGCCGCTTCGGGCGCAGACGATGCAGGGCGAGCGTGTAGCGTTGGCGTGCAGCGAAGAACTGCCTGCCGGAACAACCGCTGAATTCACGATCAACTGCCTGAACGACGAGCACGAAAAGGCCGTCCGCGAATGGCTCAACTATGGTCACTTGCGCGGAATCGGGCAGTGGCGGAACAGCGGCAAGGGCCGGTTCAAGTGGGAGGAAATCAAATGAGTATCAGAGTAAGGAAGCGCATTGTAACGGCGCTGGGCTTTCTCGCGTGTCTGGCGATGCTGGTTTTCGTTGGAGGCACGGAAATGGGCTGGATGCCGTTTGGAAAAGGAATCGTTCTGGCGGCGTTCTGTGAGGCCATAGGAGCGGCGTTGTTGTACAAGGCTGGGGTGGTTAGGATATGAACTTCAAGGGCAGAATTTTGGTGTCAACTATGCGGGGTGATTGTATGCTCCTTCCTACGATAGGAATTGTCGACACAGACGCAAAAGGGGGAAGACTTACGCCATATCGCTTTCGTATTGGAATCGGCTTTCTTTGTTGGAGAGCGTCAATTGGGCTGGGACAGAGAAGGCCGAGAAAGAGAGAGCGGATATGATCCCCGCGCCTGTGATGCACGTCCTGGTTACGATGGCGCTGCTTACGGGAATGACGCTCGCGCCGGTGACGCCGAAGCCAGAGCCGCAAATGGTGGAAATGCTCGCCTGCGGGATATACAACGAGGCCGGAGGCGACGAGTGCAGCGACGATACCCGGCGATATGTCGGGGACGTGATGCTCAATCGGGTGGATGATGATCGCTTCCCCGACACGCTGGAAAAGGTGTTGACGGCGCCGCTGCAGTACGGAAGATTTGCCACCACCGGGATTGTCTGGCCGGAGCGGGCGAAGAATCCAGGAGAGAAGCACGCGGTGGAACGGGCATATCGGATCGCGGAGGAGCTTCTGAGCGGGCAGCATAGTGAGCTTTATGGTCAGGGTTACGTCTGGCAGGCTGAATTTGAGCAAGGCACAGAAGGATTCTGGCAGGACGGGCTTTATTTCGGAAAATAAGATGGCCCAGATGGTGGAGCAGCCAAACGGGCCCCTCCTTTCGTGTGAGAAGCGCAAGGCAAGGTGGCGCTGGCAGCGAGGATACGCAAGGAATCGCTGTTCCTATCGGTGATGAGCCCGATAGACCTTGCCCTTATGGGAGAGCATTGGCGGTGCAGGTGGAAGTACCCAAGACGGGCGAACACGGCAGATGGTTCAACTCCATCCTCTTCCACCATGCCGAAAGGCAAATAAAAAAAGAGCGCCCGTGTTTGGGACCACGGACGCCCTCGCCTAGAAAGGAGAACAAATGTCATGAATGATCGTACCACAGAATCCAGGGAGAAGTCAAGCATCCTGGAACAGATGAAGATCATGGAGGGGATCGTAAAGAGCTTGGATGCCGCCGGGGTGGATATCATCCACTTGCAGGCCGGGAAACCGGCGGATTGCTATATCCTCCTCCATATCTGGGGTGATGCGTTCCGGCAGTGGGCCGATGAAAATGAGCTGGATGTGATTGTGGAGCCGTTGGAACGCAAGGACGAAACCGAAACGGACTACGGCCTCCGCTGGATGGTTGATACCGTTGTCAACGGGATCGCAGTTCGCGGCTATTTTACGGATTATCAGAAGGAGGCATGGGATAATGCGGCTTCATGAAATCAACGCGCAGTTGGAGGAACTGCTGGATCAGGTCGATCCCGATACCGGCGAATTGCTTTGTGATGCGGAGCAGATCGAAGCGCTGATGATTGCCCGTGAGGAAAAGCTGGAAGGGCTTGCGCTGGCGATTATCAACTATAAGTCGGATATCGCCGCGCTAAAGAAAGAGGAGAAGCGTCTGGCTGATCTCCGAAAGACGGCAGAAAACAAGGCCGACAAGTGCAAGGCTTTTCTCATGGAACAGCTCCATGGCGAGGAACTTTCCACGGAGTATGTGAAAGCCTATTACAGGAAATCTGAAAGCGTTGAACTTGCGCCGGAGTTCCTGGATTGGGCGAAAGCAAATAATTGTTATCTCCGTTGGCAGGAGCCGGAGCCGGACAAGGAAGCAATCGGTAAGGCGCTCAAAGCTGGCGGCAGCGTTCCGGGTGCGGAGCTGGTCAGCAAGACGAATCTGATTATCAGATAAGGAGAACGGTATGAATATCTATGAGAGCATCATTTCCATCATGCAGGAGAGCTATGCGATTGCTAAGGACAAGAAGAATCAGCAGCAGGGATTCAAGTATCGCGGGATCGATGATGTTATGAATACGTTTCAGCCGTTGCTTTCCAAGCATAAGGTTTTCGTGGTGCCTGAGGTGCTTGAGCGGCACAGGGAGGAACGCACCGGAAAGACCGGCGGCAACCTGATCTATTCCGTCCTGACCATCCGATACACGTTCTATGCCGAAGATGGGAGCAGCGTGAGCGCCGTGGTTATCGGTGAGGGCATGGACAGCGGCGATAAGGCCTCCAATAAGGCGCTCGCCATCGGCATGAAATATGCCATGTTCCAGGTGTTCTGCATTCCGACGGAGGAAATGATTGACCCGGACGCTACTACGCCGGAGCCGAGCGTCCCGAAAAAGGAGGCGCCGAAGAGCTATATCTGCGCCGATTGCGGGAAGCCGATTACCGACTTGATGAGCGGGGACAAGGTACGGCTGACCGCTCAGGATATCGCGCTGCGTAGCATGGATGCTTATGGACGGCATCTCTGCATGGCGTGTTCCAAACTGGCGAGGATGGTAGAGGCTGCGAAAGAATGAGAATCACGGCGGCGGAGTGGAAGGCCGGTAAGCTGATCCTGACCACAAGTGATCCCGAAGCTCTGCGATTCGCCGTTGGCTTTGAGGAGGGGGATTACTCCCTTCTCAAGGCCAAACAGAAGCGAAGTCTGGATGCAAATGCTTACTGCTGGGTGCTGATCGGGAAGCTGGCTGCGGCGATGAGGCTGAGTAAGGAAGAGGTTTATCGAAATGCCATCCGGGATATCGGCGGCAATTATGAAACGGTCTGTGTCCAGGAGAAGGGATATGAAATGCTTAAGCGCTGCTGGGAGGCCAACGGGTTAGGATGGCAGGCCGAAGAGTTTCCTAGCAAGCTGGACGGCTGTATCAATGTGAATCTGTATTACGGAAGCAGCGAGTATGACACTCAGCAAATGTCGGTTCTGATTGACAGGCTCGTCCAGGATTGCAAGGCCTTGGAGATCGAGGTAAAAGACGAAAATGATATAAAGTCGTTGTTAGAAAGCTGGGATAAAAGTGCCGAAAAGTGATCTCTTAGGGCAGACTTTTGGGAGACTTTGTGTTGTATCTGAATACGGAAGAAACAGAAACAGAAATGTGTTATGGGAGTGCCGCTGTTCTTGCGGCAATAAAACCTATGTGACAACCCATGACCTTAACTGCGGGCACACGCGAAGCTGTGGGTGTCTCAAAACAGAGGAAACAATCAAGAGAAATACGCGAGAAGGACAGGCGAAAAGAAGCAACGACCTTTATCTTTATAAAGTGTGGGCTGCAATGAAACAAAGATGCCTGAACCCAAATAACAAACGATATCATGATTATGGTGGCAGGGGCATAACTATTTCGGAAAGCTGGATGGAATACGACGAGTTTTATGCTTGGGCTATTGAACACGGATATAAGCGTGGCCTTGATATTGACAGAATTGATAACAACAAGGGGTATTCCCCGGATAATTGCCGATTTGTAACGAGGAAGCAGAACTGCCGGAACAAACGAGATAACAGATTTATAACGCTTATGGGGCAGACCCGCGTATTACAAGAATGGTGTGACATATTTGGACTTGATAGCAAGGTTGTATCGCACCGAATTTCCAGAGGGACGAGCCATGAGGAAGCTATGACGAGAGGGCTTTCCCCGGATAAGCTGAGCGCAATGATGGAGGCGTGGGATGGGAAATCTGGATCGTAACGGATACGGGCTTTCGATTCTTCAGGACGATGAATCCAGGTGCTATCTCTGCGGCAACAGCGCCGGAAAGCTGGACAGGCATGAGGTGTTCGGCGCCGCGAATCGGCGAAAGTCAAAGGCGTTAGGGTTTTGGGTTGTGCTCTGCCATGAGCCGTGTCACCGTCTGGCGCATGGGGATCGTTATTACATGGATATACTCCATAAGCGTGGTCAGATGGCGGCCATGGCGACCTATAAATGGACGAGAGAAGATTTTATCAGAGAGATAGGGAGGAATTACCTGTAATGGAAAAACTGCTTATGACGAGGCTGGAAGCCGCCAAGGCGCTCAGCATCAGCGACAAGACCCTGGATCGGCTGAGAGACGCCGGGAAGATCAAGTATATTACCATCGGCAGCCGTGTTTATATCGCGTCTGATGAGCTGAGAGCGTTTATCACGAAAGAGGGTGCCATTAGTGCTTAATAAGGTTATCGTAATGGGCCGGTTCGTCCGGGACCCGGAACTGCGCAGGACACAGAATGGCGTAGCTGTTGCGAGTTTCACCGTGGCGGTGGATCGCGACTATGCCTCCAACGGCGAGCGGGAAACGGATTTCATTCCCTGTGTGGTCTGGCGGCAGGGAGCCGAGTTCGTGGAGAAATACTTCCGAAAGGGAAGCATGGCGGTTATCAGCGGCAGGCTTCAGGTTCGGCAGTATACGGATAAGGAGGGCGCGAAGAGGAGTGTTACCGAGATCGTGGCCGATAACGTATATTTCGGTGAAGCGAAGCGGGATCGGGATGAGGATGATTATTCCAAGGCTGAGAAAGCCGTGAAGCGGGAATATTATATTTCTGCTGAGCCGGTCGATGATGGAGAACTGCCGTTCTGAGGTATAGACGATGGAGAGAAGTCAGTTTACGTTCTATCGCTCTTTTTGGGATGCCATCCAGGAATTGCCTAGCAAGGCGAAAGCGGAAGTGATTTGCGCTATTTGTTCTTATGCCCTGGATGGTGAAGAGCCGAAACTGTCAGGAACAAGCAAGGCCATTTTCACGCTTATCAAACCTACGCTTGATGCTTCTGCGAGAAAGGCAGAAATCGGTAAGCGCGGAGGAAGCAAACCGAAAGCAAAGGATAAGCAAGAAGAGGATAAGCAAACCGAAAGCAAAACGGAAGCAAACAGCAAGCAAAGCGAAAGGGAGAATGAGATAGAGATAGAGAAAGAGAATGAGATAGAGAATGAGTATGAGGGGGAGAACGAATGTTCTCCCCATATAGAGAAGCCCACCCGCAATGCGAAAAGGAAGCATGGAGTTTATGGCTGGGTAAAGCTGACGGATGCTGAATACGTCAGGCTGGAAGCCGAGATGGGCGAAGCCGAGCTGCGCCGGTGTATTGAATACGTGGATGAATCTGCCCAGGGTAATGGCAACAAGAACCGCTGGAAGGATTGGAATCTGGTGATTCGCAAATGCCATCGTGAAGGATGGGGTCTTAACCGGCAGGGGAAGCCGAAACAGGTTTATAGCAGCTATACCGGGCATGAAGGACCGACTGAGGAAGAATATCAGCGGATGCAAAAGATGTTGAAGGATTTTGGAGGCGAAGATGGCGAGACCGAAGATTTGCCCTTTGCATAAGGGCGAAAAGACGAGTGACGGCTATTGTCTGGAAACGGCTTGCTCTTGGTATCTGGAATGGGCGAAAAGCTGTTCTGTGCCTGTAGCTGTGGGGGTTATGGCGGAGATCGACGTAAACCGATTCTACGCAACGACGATGGAGGAGAAAGACAATGCCTGAGTATATCAGCCGGGAGGCGGCAATGCCTGACGGTTTCTGCGTTGGAGTAAGCTGTCAAGAATGCCCGTTTTGTGATGACCCTATAAAGGGTGGGTGCAAGGTGGCACGATTCATTGATGCCGTTCCCGCCGCCGATGTGGTGGAAGTGAGGCATGGGCGGTGGCTACCCAGCGGCATCCCGGACAGCATCCTGGACAAATGCTCCGAATGTGGATTTGACACGGGGGCTTTTACATTCCGCTACTGCCCCAACTGCGGGGCGAAGATGGACGGAGGGCAGGACGATGGCCAGGCATAGTGCAATGCAAATCGTACCAGAATTTATGCTTAAATCTAGCCTGGATATCAAAAAGCACGTTTCCGTGAAGCTGCTGGATGTGCTGATGTGGGCGGTAAAGGTTGAAGCCCTTTTCGGTGAGACCATCGTAAGTCTGGAGCCTATCACGGAAGAACCAGGACCAGAAACGGAAACTATCAGCTTTAGGCAGGCTGTCAACCTGACACCGCTGGTGCGCTGCCGGGAGTGTGAGCATTACAACGCTGGGTTCGAGTGTTTGATTGAAGGGTATGGGATTGAGCGTCCCGCCGATTACTTCTGCGCTGACGGAAAGCGCAAGGGAGGGCAGGACGATGCCTGACCGAAAGAGGTGCTGCTGCAACTGCCGGAGGAATATCCGCACGGGGAAGCCGGGTGAGGTTTCGTGCCATTGTGAGATAGACGGTCACTATATCAGCTATGTGATGGCGTTTGACGGATGGTGCAGACGGTGGGCAAAAGATACTAAGTGGGATAAGGACGGAGGACAGAACGATGGCGAATAAGCCTTGCATGGGGATGTACCGTTGCCCGAAATGCGGAAAGAAAATCCCCGTGATTTGGGATGGAAACCACGAAATCTCTTGCCCCTATTGCTATCAGCACTTCACCGTCAAGCGTCAGAAAATGTGGGGTGTACAGCACTTTGAGCGCAAGGACGGAGGGCAGGACGATGTATGACGATCTGAGAGGACGCCTTAAAGAATTGGCGAAGATAGAACCTGCGGACGATGGAATGGGTATTTTCCGCATATCGGCAGAAGGACTTGAGATCATCAAAGGGCTTGCCTCGGCAGCAGAAGCGGCCATAGAGGACTTAAGCGAACAGATCAGCGAACAGGAGGTCACGCCGGAAGCGGAGCATTTTATCGACAAATATGCCGACAGAATCCTGGGCGAATTACAAGAGTTGAAGGGCTCTATCAAAGACAAGCCCCGCTGGATTCCTGTGACGGAGAAAAAACCGCCGCTTCCAGAAGATGAAGATATATGTTTTGCCGATGTTATCGCCGCTATCAGAGGAAGAAAAGAATCGGCCCAAGTGAAGTATTGCAGGGCGTATCGGTATCGGGACGGTAAGCGAGAATGCATTGAGAGGTTTGTTGATGATTGGGAGGTTGTCGATGTAACCCACTGGATGCCGATGCCGCCGCTGCCGAAGGAGGAAGAATGATGCTTTACACACGAAAGCAAATGGAGCGAGAGATTGACCGCAGACGGCATGAGGAGAATCTGTGGCGGGAAGTATGGGAACGCCTTGACCGTCAGCAGAAGCAGATTGAAGAACTGCGGTTTACGGTGGAGTGCATGAAGCACGAAAACGACTGCGTGAAGCGGGAGGACTGAGCATGAGCATCTTAATCAAGGGTATGGAGATGCCGGACTGTGGATATGTTTGCCTCAAGGTTTTCGCAAATGGAGATGTGATGATGAACAAAGTACATCGGGGTGCTCTCGTCATAACCGGGATAAAGGATAAAGTCGGAACCGCCGTCCCCGTCCCGCCGCATGGGGATTTGATAGAACGCGACGCTGCCTATGACAAAATCGCGGAGCAGGAGGGCGGCAATTACGTTGATATGGATGCCGTGGGCATGGGACTGAGCGAGACCCCCGTTGTTATCCCGGCAGAGGAGGAAACATGAGCGAGGTATGCACAGATAACCGCTTTGAAATTATAGCGGCGTATAAGAAAAAGCTGATAGAAAGCACGAACATCGAGACAAACCCTGACGAGATGGCAGTAATCGACAATGTGCTGTTTCGCTTCTGGCAGATGGGGTGGTTGCCGCCCGTTCCGCATGGGGCGTTAATGGACAGAGATGATTTCTTCGCTGCCTGTCCAGAGCTTGTTGACGGATACAAGCGCATAACGGATGACCTTGTTGTAATCCCGGCAGAGGAGAAAGAAGAAAACTTCTGTGCGAATTGCCATTGGTATGAATCTGAGCAGCAGTATTGTTTCCGTAATGGGTGCCATGCTTACAACGAATCGACGTGCGAGCTTTGGGAGCCTATGCCTGCGGATGAGCCTATACCTGCGCCGTGTGGCAAAACTGTCCCTACCACTTACGACCTACTGTATGAGGAGGGAGGTTACAACTCCAATGGAGTATAACCGGCGCAAATACCACAACGTACCGGATAACCGGACGGCCCCCGGAGGAAGGCACATTCGCTTCGACAGCAAAAAGGAAGCAGCGAGGTATGACGAGCTGATGCTGCTCCTGAAAGCCAAACGGATCAAGAATCTGCGTTTGCAGCCGGAATATACGCTGATGGAGGCTTTCACCACGCCGGAGGGCGAGCGGATCAAAGCAATCCGTTACAAAGCTGATTCCGCTTATGAAAAGGCCGTGGGTGATGAAGTTATTACCGTTGTCGAGGATGTGAAGAGCGAGGGCACGAAAACGCAGCAGTATCTTTTGAAGAGAAAGCTGATGCAGGAGAAGGGAATCAAAATCACGGAGGTCTGATATGAGCGTATGTGATAAGACGTGCCGGTCATGTATCTATTCAAGCACGGTGAGCGAGACGGAGCCTGTCACCTGCGACTATATCCTGGTAACGGGGAATCGGAGAGGATGCCCGGCGGGGGAGGGCTGCGAGCGGTATATAAAAGGGGAACGGGCGCCAAGCATAGATCAGCAGCTTTACAAGGGGAGAAAACTGGAAAAGCCTGAAGAGAAGCCGAAGGAGAAGCCGAAAGACCAAAAGCCGAGGAAGAAAAAGCCCCTCACGCCGGAGCAATTGGCCAAAAAGAGAGAACAGGACAAGGAGTATTACCAGCGGCATAAGAAAGAGCTCAACAAGCGCCGCTATGAGCGGGAGAAGCAAAGGAGATCGCCTTGACAGATGCTGAATCCATGGTAAAATATAACTGATAGTTATTTTATCATTGAATTATGAGCGTAATGTGGAAGCTGAAGCCGTGATATTATTACGGAGCGGAATAAGATGGAATCTGTGCTTAAGATAGAATATATCCCGGTTTCAAAGCTGAAGCCGTATGAGAAGAACGCGAGGAAGCACGAAAAGGCGAGTATCGAAGCCATAGCGAACAGTATTCAGCAGTTCGGGTTTGATGATCCAGTTGGTATCTGGGGAGAGAATTTCATCGTAGAGGGCCATGGACGCGTCCAGGCGGCGAAAAAACTTGGGATGAAGGAAGTCCCATGTATCCGGCTGGATCATCTTAACGACGAGCAGAGAAGGGCGTATGCGATAGCGCACAATAAGACTGCTGAGGTATCGGATTGGGATTATGAGCTCCTGGATTTGGAGATCAACGATCTGCCGGATTTCGATTTTGAGGATTTCGGGTTTGAGATTCGTGATGCGGAGCTGGATCATGAGAGGAATGCGGAGCGGACGCAGGCGCAGGTCGAGAACATCCTGGACCTGGGACGCGGAACGTATCCGGGCGTAGGGAGATACGATATCCCGCAACTGCACCCGGTAAAACGGCTGCCGAAGATCGAAGAGTGGATCGGGTTCAATTATGTACTCAGCGATAAGGAGCCGGAGAAGAAAGCGGTTCATTTCTTCGTGGATGATTATCAGTTTGAGCGGTTGTGGAAGAATCCTGAGAAGTATGTGGACAAGCTGAGGCAGTATGTATGCGTTGCTACGCCGGATTTCTCGCCGTATGCGGATATGCCGATGGTCTGCCAGCTCTACAATCATTATCGCAAGCATTGGATCGGGGCCTATCTTCAGGCAAATGGGGTAAAGGTTATTCCGACGATTCGCGCAAGCACCGATCCGCGGAGCCTTGATTGGTATCTGGAAGGGGAGCCGAAGGGCGGTATCGTCCTGATTTCGGATATGTGGACGAAAACTGAAGAGACCAAAGCCGGTTTCCTGAGAGAGTATCAGGGAATGATGGATCAGTTGAAGCCTGTGAAAGTATTCGTATATGGCAAGGAAATGGAACTGCCGGGGAATGTGGAGTTTATTTCGACATTCGCGGCGAAAAGGTGGGGGAGGTAGAACATGAAAAGCAATAGGGGAGGGAGAAGGGCTGCTGCGGCGGCTACTCCGGCACCGCCCAGGATTGTAAGCAACGTGCCGCAGAATGCGCAGCCAATGTCGGATCAGGATGCCGATGCTCTGCGGAAGCAGGAAGACAGCTCCTATGATGCTTCCACCACGGCAGCCGTGAAGATGTATATCAGCAATACGAATTTTGACGGTCAGGGGCATAGCCTGTCGCAGGCCATGAACTACGCCTTGGAGAATGGCGTGGATTTCGCAAACGATGATGTGGCCACGATCAATTCCAAGCTGGGCACCCGCTTTGATGCGAATGACGTTGCCTCTATGCAGTATACGGATGCCTATATGAAGGCAGCCATGCACCCCATCGGGAAGGATGTTGTACTTCAGCGTGGCGGTCATGATGATATGCTCCGCAATGTGTTCGGAATCCAGGATTATTCCAGAATGTCGGAAGGGCAGCTCCAGGCGCAGTTAGTCGGCAAGGCGTTTCAAACTACGTCCTATATGTCCACAAGTTATGATGTGACGAAGAATCCGTTCCTCTCTTCGTCCAGCGGTGTATCGGGAGGCCGAGAAGTGGTGTATAATATCAAAGCCGGGGCACAGACGAAGATGCTCTTTGGGGCGAAGAAACAGTCGGAGATCGTCCTGGATAAGGGCACGAATTTCAAGATTACCGGGGTTCGGTATACTGGCAGGACGGCGACGCCGCGCGGCGGTACGCCGAAGAAGCAGATCGTAATTGATATCGAGACGATTTAAGGAGGAATCACCATGGCGAAGCCGAAGAACAGTATCGACGATTATAAGGATCGCATGAGCAGTCCCATCGGGGCGGTCAGGATCGACCCGAAGACCAAGAAGCCGATCAAGAAGCGGCCGACGGTGAAAAAGGAGAAGAAATAAGTGAAAACGAGAAGCGGCGGCCAGCGCGCCGGGAGCACGTCCACCGTTGCCGCGCCTAGTGTAGCACAGGCGGCGCCCAAGGTCACGCCAACGCAGGTAACGCCTCCGACCCCGCAGCAGGTGGCGGCGGGAAATGTATTGCCGAAGGGCGGCGTGGCTTTCAGCGATTTCGAGAAAATGACCGACGATCAAAAGGCCGATGTGATTACCAAGGCGCTTGGCGTGGGTACGCCTATGTTCCTGGATGATTCCGGCATGCAGAAATTCGCCTATTATACCGGAATGTCGGATAAGCCGACGGTGGTATCCGATTCGCAGCTGGACGGAATGAAGGGCACGGAGCTGTTCCGAGGCGTGCGGGATGCCTATATCGGAAGGGCGGATATCGGGTATTCCTCTCAGGATATCGTGAAGCAGATCAGAGAGGGAGATTATACCATGTATTCCGATTCCGGCGGCAGCGTTCACGGCAAGGCGATCTATTTCGGCACGGATTTCAGAACGGCCAGTTCGTATGCTCAGAGCGGCATGAATGCGAGGAATCCCATCGTAATGCGCGCAAAGCTTACCGGCGGGAAGACGATTTCGGAATCAAAGGCGAGATCGGATTATCAGAGTGCGCTCAGGAAGGGTGAAAAGCTGGCTCTCGCCTGTTCCAATGCCGGATATGACAGCGCCGTGAATCTGTATACGCTGGCGAAGGGCTATGATGCAATCCAGGGCGGGTATACGATGGTGCTGAATCGGCGGTGCCTGACGGTATCGGATCAGACAAGGAATGCACGGGGAAGGAGTTCTTGGTAATGGCGGAGATCGATCTGAAGTTCATGAAAGGCAATCGGGCGCTGGCAAAGGCCATGGGGAATACCTATAAGGCCAGCAAGCCTGCGCCGAAGAAGAAAGCGGCGCCGAAGGGGAAGAAGAAAAAGTGAATGTTGAGTATGTGCCGCTTTCGCGGCTGATGCCGTATGCGCGCAATCCCCGGAAGAATGACACGTCCGTTAACGCTGTAGCTGCCTCAATCCGGGAATTCGGCTTCCGCAATCCGATCATCGTTGACGGCGCCGGAACTGTGATCGCCGGACATACCCGATTAAAGGCCGCGAAGATGCTTGGCATGGATAAAGTGCCAATCGTGAGAGCCGATGATCTGACGGAGGAGCAGGCCAATGCGTTCCGGCTCGCGGATAATAAGGCGCAGGAATTGTCCTCCTGGGATTTCAGCCTCCTCATGGATGAGCTGACCGACATTGACGGAATCGATATGGAGCAGTTCGGGTTCGCTTACGGTGAGGAGGAAGAGCCGCACGAGCGCAGGAAAACCGAAGGGAGCCGGACGTCCAATCTGGATGATGGCTATGAGATCGATATAGACAGTTTCGGCGAGGAGGAATTTGCCTGTGAGTGCCCCGAATGCGGGTTCAGATTCAATGAATAGGTTCTCCTGGGATTGGAAGCTGTCTGAGGTGAAGCAGGATAAGCCGGTCAAAGTTTTCTCCTGCTTCGCCTGCGGCGGCGGTTCGTGCATGGGGTACAAGCGCGCGGGGTTCGAGGTTCTTGGCTGCGTGGAGATCGATCCGGCCATAAACGCCATGTATCGGGCTAATCTGAATCCCAAATATAATTTCCTCATGGATTTGAGGGAGTTCAATAAGCTGGAAGAAATTCCCGAAGAATTGATCGGGGTGGATATCCTGGACGGCTCGCCGCCGTGTACCACGTTCTCCTCCGCCGGCAAGAGAGAGGAAACGTGGGGCAAGGAAAAGGTATTCAGAGAGGGTCAGGCGAAGCAGACGCTTGACGATCTGTTCTTTGTGTTCCTGGATACCGTGGAAAAGCTGAAGCCGAAAGTGGTTATCGCGGAGAATGTTGTCGGTTTGGTGAAGGGGAAAGCCAAGGGCTATGTTCATGAGATCGTGAACAGATTCCGCGAGCTGGGCTATGCGGTGCAGATATTCTCGCTGAACGCCGCGCACATGGACGTTCCCCAGGCGCGCCATCGTGTTTTCTTTGTAGCGTCGCGCGACAAGAGACAACCGCTGCAACTGAACTTCCGGCATGACGTTATCCCGTTTGGCGCGATAAGGACGGAAAGCGGAGTGCCGATGGGTGAGGGAACGGTGCTCAGGAATCTTGCCGAGGCCGCCAAAGAGGGAGAAACGAATCTTTCCGAGGTCGCAAAAAGAATCGCGGGGGAGAAAAACAAGTATTTCACCACGTATATCAACTGGGATAAGGACGTGGCGGTCACAATCACGAGTTCGGCGAGGCACGTGCGAGGGTATGACCGGCAGTTCATGTCCGATGAGGATATCAGAAGGGCGCAGACATTCCCTGAGGACTATGATTTCTGCGGGAATGATGTGATGTACGTCTGCGGAATGAGCGTGCCGCCAAACATGATGGCGAATATCGCCACGGAGGTATATGACCAATGGCTCAGAAAATGAAGATCAGGATGGTTTCCCCTCATGACCTGATACCCTATGAGAATAATCCGCGGAGAAATGATAAGGCCGTGGAGGTTGTGGCGAACAGTATCACGGAGTTCGGCTTCAAGGTGCCGATCATCGTGGATGCCGATATGGTCATTATCTGCGGTCATACAAGGCGGCTGGCGGCGCTGATGCTGGGGCTGGATGAAGTGCCTGTGATCGTTGCCGACGATTTATCCGATGAGCAAATAAGAGCGTACCGGCTGGCGGACAACAGAGTGGCGGAGCTGGCCGAGTGGGATGAACAGATATTGCGCGAGGAGTTGGCGAAGATCAAGGGCGTGGATTTGTCCGGCCTTGGATTCGATAGGGAAATGCTCCAAGGTGTGCAGATGGAAACGCTGGGGATCAAGCGCCATGTTTGCCCACGATGCGGAGCAGAGTGGAGTTCGTGAGGTGAGGAATGGCGAGGCCGAGGAAAGAGATCGAGCGGTCGGAGTTTGAAAAGCTCTGCGGGATGCAATGCACAAAGGAAGAAATCTGCGGCTGGTTCGATGTGACGGATAAGACTTTGGAAACATGGTGCAGGCGGGAGTATAAGCAAGGTTTTTCCGAAGTATTTACCCAAAAAAGAGGATTGGGGAAGATTTCTCTGAGGAGAGCGCAGTTTCAGCTTGCCCAAAAGAGCGCGGCGATGGCGATTTTTCTTGGGAAGAATTACCTTGGTCAGACGGATCGGCAGGAGATCGTTCACGGCAACGCGGGGCAGCTTGCGGACTTGATCGACGGGTTGAAGGAGCCGGTTTATGATTTACACGCCGAAGCAGCGGGCGTTGATGGAGCTGTGGAGAACGAATCGTCTGAAGCGGATTAACCTGCTGGAAGGGAGCGTATCGAGCGGGAAAACGTGGGTGTCGCTCGTCCTGTGGGCGTTCTGGGTCGCTTCGATGCCGGATAACGGGCTTTTCCTCATGTGTGCGAAGTCGATTACCACTCTGAAACGGAATTGTCTGTTGTTATTGCAGGACTTGGTAGGGGAATCCAATTTCGTTTTCTCCACTTCATCCAAGGAGGGCTTGCTGTTCGGGCGGCGGGTGATCCTGGAAGGCGCGAACGATATCCGCAGCGAGAGCAAGATACGCGGACTGACGCTCCAAGGCGCTTACTGCGACGAACTTACGCAGTTCCCGCAGGATTTCTTCGCCATGCTTCTTTCCCGTCTGCGTCTGCCGGGGGCGAAGCTGATAGCGACTACCAATCCAGACACGCCGAGGCATTGGCTCAAGACGGATTATATCGACAGAGCCGAGGAATTGGATTTCCTTGATGTGAAGTTCCTTATAAGCGACAATACCACACTTCCGAAGGATTACGTGGACAGTATCAAGAGGGAGTATGTTGGGGTATATTATGAGCGCTTTATCATGGGGCGCTGGGTAATCGCCGAGGGGCTTATCTATCGGGATTTCGCCAATCATCCTGAGAAGTATCAGATAGCCAATGTGAAGAAATGGCTGGAAGATAATGGGGAGAGGTTCGGTACAATCAGTTATGGCGTGGACTTCGGAGGCACGGGGTCAGCGACGAAGTTCCAATGCACGGGGATCACGGGCAAGGGCGTTGTCGTTGCGCTGGAAGAAGAGTATATCGATCATAAGAAAGAATCAGTTGACCCGAACGATTTGAACAAGCGATTTGCTGAGTTCATAGACCGATGCACAAAGGCGTGGGGCGGCGGGATCACCAGAGCGGACAGCGCCGAGCAGATTCTTATTCGGGGATTGTTTAATACGGCGCAGGAGAAGGGCCTGAGGACGCAGGTAAAGAATGCTTTGAAGATGCCGATCAATGACAGAATCAAGCTCACGCTGCTTCTGATGGCGCAGGAGAGGTTCTTTGTGGCGAAGAGTTGTCCACACCTGACCGATGCTCTGGCCTCCGCCGTGTATGATGATAAGAAGCAGGTAGATACCAGATTGGATGATGGCACAAGTGATATCGACAGTCTGGACGCTTTCGAGTATTCGATAGAGCCGTATTATAAGCAGTTGGAAGCCGCAGGGCACAGGGGGGAAAAGTAAGTGGATGTTGTGGCGAAACTCACGGAGCTTGGGTACAAGACCATCGACGGAAGCTGGTATACGCGGGTCGAGCAGTGGCAGAGGTGGTATCGCGGCAAGGTGGCCGGATTCCATGATTACCGTGTATGGAACGGTATGCAGAAGGTGGATTGCGAGCGGTATTCGCTGGGGATGGCGAAGAAGATTTGCGAGGATTGGGCGAATCTTCTCATGAATGAGAAGGTGAAGATCACCCTGGAGGGTGAGAAGGAACAGGCGTTCATTGACGAGGTGTTCGCCGCCAATGACTTTGAAGTCGAGATGAACGAACTGCAGGAGCGGGGCGCCGCTGCCGGCACTTACGCCATTATCCCACGGATTACCAAGGCTTCGGTTAATGGCCGGGGCGAGTTGGTGGACGGTGGGGAGATCGTCCTGGATTACGTTACCGCTGGGAATATCTATCCTCTGGCGTGGCGGGAGCGGGATATTACGGAGTGTGCTTTCGCAAGTGTTATCAACTCTGATGGCAAGACTTACACGTATATCCAGCTCCATGAGCTGAAGAGCGGCGAGTATGAAATCCAGAACATGATTTTTGAATCTACCGAGGGTGGGTATGAGGAAGTCAAGTTCGCGGATGTGAAGGGTATGGAGACCATCCCCGATAAGCCGATCAGGACGAAGAGCGATAAGCCGCAGTTCGTAATCGGGCGGTATAATATCGTGAACAATGTCGAGGACAATAACCCGATGGGGATCGCCGTGTATGCCAATGCCATTGACCAGATCAAGGGCGTGGATATCGCGTATGATTCCTATGTCAATGAGTTTGTCCTTGGCAAGAAGCGGGTCATGGTGAAGCCCTCTGCGACAAAGAATCTGGACGGGGAGAGCGTATTTGACCCCACGGATGTTACTTTCTATGTGCTGCCGGAAGATGTGCAGGACGGATCGCTGATTCAGCCCATTGATATGCAGTTGCGGACGGCAGAGCATCAGAGCGGTGTCCAGGATCAGCTTAACCTCCTGTCCGCCAAGTGCGGGTTCGGGGAGGAGCATTACAAGTTCAATCAGGGCAGCGTAGCTACGGCGACGCAGATCGTGAGCGAGAATAGCACGCTTTTCCGCACGATCAAGAAGCATGAGATCGTCCTGGAATCTGTGCTTATCGAATTGTGCCGGATTCTGCTGCGGATGGGTAATTCCTGGATGAACAAGGGTCTTGACGAGGAAGTGGAGATCAGCATTGACTTTGATGATTCTGTGATCGAGGACAAGACCGCCAATGAATCGAAAGTGTATATGATGCTCAATGCTGGCCTGATGAAGCCTGAGGAAGCCCGGAGCCTGCTGATGAATGAGGATATCGAAACGGCGAGGGAAGCCTTGCCGACGATGGTAGACCTTACTGCCGGTGAAGGGCAGGATGAGGTTGAATGAGATATCCTTTTTCGCCTGATGTTCTGGATGCAATCCCGGAGGAGCTTGCGGAGCTGTTTCGGACGCTTGAATTGACCTTGCTGCAGGAGATCAGTAAAAGGCTTATGGCAGCGGATCAGTTGAATGAGGTCACGGTACAGGCGATCCGGGCGCTTCGTTCACATGGGATCAGCGTCGAGGAGATCAAGAAAGCGATTCGCAAGGCAACGGGGATCAGCAAAAAGAAGCTGGACGCTTTGCTTGATGATGTAATCGAGCGGAATCAGAAGTATTACAGAGGGCTTGCGGATATCGCGCAGATTACGGCGCCCGAAATGCTGGTAAAGAAGCAGGATATAGATGCCATAATCCGGCAGACGAAAGAGGAATTGGAGAATATCACGCGGACGATGGGGTTCGTTGTGGACTCCGGCCGGACGGTGCTCAAGCCGACGCAGGCTTATAAATGGGCGCTGGATAAGGCAGAGATGGCGGTGCAGAGCGGAGCAATTAGCTATAATCAGGCCATAGCGAGCGCCACAAAGGAGCTTGCGGACAGCGGGGTAACGGTCATAAGCTATGACAGCGGCCACAGGGATCAGGTAGACGTGGCGGTCAGGCGTGCCGTTATGACGGGCGTGAATCAGCTCAATAGCCGATATGCCGAGGATAGTATGGACTATCTGGAAACGGAATATGTCGAGGTATCGGCTCATGCCGGGGCGCGAGACAAGGACGGGCCGCTCGGCTGGGAGAATCATAAGAAGTGGCAAGGCAAGGTGTATTGGTGGAAGGAGCGGAGCAAAGGAAAACCGGAGTATCAATACCCTGAGTTCGAGAAGTCTTGCGGTTATGGTTCGGTCACGGGAATCCTGGGCGCCAACTGCCGCCACAATTATTCGCCGTTTATTCCCGATGTGATGGAGCGGACGTATACCGACGAGGAGTTGGCGAGTATCGACCCTCCTGATTTCGTGTATGAGGGCAAGAAGTACACCCATTATGAGGCTACGCAGCAGCAGAGAGCCATAGAGCGAGCCGTGAGGAAGTGGAAGCGGAGAGAGGCCGCAGCCACAAATCCCGAAGATAAGCAGGCGGCGCAGATCAGGCAGCGGCTTCTGAAGCAGAAGTATGAGGAGTTTTCCAAAGCCGCCAATCTGAGGACACAGCCTGAGCGGATGAAGGCTTATGTGCCGCCGAAACGAGGGGGCGAATAACTATTGCAGAATGAGGCAAAATCTGGTATAATAAAAGCTGATAGAATCCTATCGCCGTCAAATATCGAAGCAATCAATGACCTTCTGAGGAAAGATCAGCGGGTAGAGCTGATACCGACGAAGAATGGTGTGATTGTGTATCGTGTCCGGCGGGAAGAAGTCAAGCAATAGAATATCGTACCTCGCCATAAGCGTTTGGCGGGAAGCACCAGGGCGGTGAGTTGTCAGAGTATCTTTGACAGCTTGCCGCTCTTTCTTTGTTTATCGGGCCGACGGGCTTAAAGCGGCTCTCGACGGAGAGAATAATAAACGGAGGGGTAAACACATGGCAGAACAGAACGAACAGAATCAGCAGCAGAATCAGCAGCAGGAACAGAATCAGCAGCAGAATCAGTCTGAGAAGACCTTCACTCAGGCTGAAGTTGACGCGATTATCACGCGACGGCTTGCCAAAGAAAAGAAGGGTATGCCCGACGAGGCGGAGCTGACCGCTTTCCGGGCTTGGAAAGAGAGTCAGCAAACGGAACAGCAGCGCTGGGAAGCTCTGACCAAGGAGCGGGACGATGCGAGAAACGATCTGACCGCCGCCCTGGGTAAGGTGGAACAGTATGAGCGGGAACGCCTGCTGCTGTCGAAGGGCATTCCGGCGGAGGACGTGGATTATTACGCTTTCAAGGCCGGGAAGCTGGTAAGCGATACCAAGACCTTTGAGCAGGCGGCGGAAGAGGTTATCAATGCCCGGAAGCCGCAGGCCAATAATGAATCCGTGCGCATCGATTTCGGCGCTCCTCTGAATGGAGGCGCCCCGACCATGACCGTTGACGAGATCATGGCTGTCCAGGACGATGCGAAGCGGCAGGCGCTTATTGCGCAGTATCATCATTTGTTCGGGTTCTGACCGAACGGAAAGGAAGTAAAAAATGCCTACTCCTATCAACATCGAGGCTGAAGCTAATCTCATCAAGAAAGCACAGATGGCGAAAGTGCGCGAGGTGGATTTCACCCTGCGCTTCACCGGCACCATCCTTCGCAAGCTCATGGAGGCCCTGGGCGTGACCCGGAAGATCCCCATGATGGATGGCACCACCATGTACTACTACACCACCACCGGCACTCTGCAGAGCGGCAATGTGCCTGAGGGCGAAGTCATTCCCCTGAGCCAGTATCAGCGGAATAAGGTGCCTATCGGCGAGATCACCCTGAAGAAGTGGCGCAAGGCTGCCTCTGCGGAAGCGATCCTGAAATCCGGCTATGACGAAGCGGTCCGTGAGACCGACAAGAAGCTGATGCTGGACGTGCAGACTGGCATCCGTAGTGATTTCTTCACCAACCTCCTGGGCATCGAGGGCACCGTGGTCGGCGCTACTACCCTTCAGGCCGTGATCGCCAAGAGCTGGGGCCAGCTCCAGGTCCTCTTCGAGAATGATGCGGTGCAGGTGGTTCATTTCATCAACCCCCTGACTATCGCGGATTATCTCTCCACCGCCAACGTGACCATCCAGCAGGCCTTCGGTTTCAACTATATCGAGGACTTCCTGGGCATGGGCACCGTTATCATGAACAGCCAGATTCCTCAGGGCAAGGTGGTTTCCACCGCCAAGGACAATCTGATCCTGTATTACGTGCCTATCTCTTCCGAGGCCATGTCCTCCTTCGACCTGACCGCCGATCAGACCGGCTATATCGGCATCAACAGCGGCTATGCGAACAAGGAGCGCGCGCAGGTTGAAAGCCTGGTCATGAGCGGTATCCAGTTCATGGTCGAGTATGCCGGCGGCGTTGTGTTCGGCCAGATCGACAGTACGCCCAGCCTCGGCAGCATCACCGTGGCTTCCACCGCCGGAACTGCCGTTGGTGACAGTAATATCGCGGTGAGCGGCTATACTCCCGGCAGCGGCGAAAGCTATGTCTATAAGACCGGCGCCACCGCCGCTCCTACCGTGACCTATGGCCAGAAGCTCGGCAGCGGCTGGACGGCGATCACTCCTCCGGGTGACATCACTCCTGCGGAAGGCCAAACGAAGATCACCGTGGCCTCCGTGGATGAGAATGGCCGCGCGCAGGCTGCCGGCAATACCACCATCACCAAGAAGACCCAGTAAAAGGAGGGGCGCGGGATGTTCGCGGACTATGAGTTCTATACCGATGTGTATTTCGGCACGGCGATTAGCGAGACGGATTTCCCGCGCCTCGCCACTCGCGCCTCTGACTTCCTGGATTACTATACCAGAGGGAAAGCGGCAAAGGCTACCGATGAAGATGTTCTGACGGCCCTGAGCAAAGCGTGTTGCGCCGTGGCGGAAGCCATGAAAACGGACGAGGACAGCAAAAAACTCGCGCAGAAGGCAACGGAGGCGGCTCTGAGCGAATCCGGCGGCGAGGTCAAGAGCGAAAGTGTGGGAAGCCATAGCGTTTCGTATACCACGGCGGCGGATTATGTAAAAGACGCTTCTTCGGCAAGGCCGCTTAATTCGAGGATCGTGTATGCCGATGTCGCGGCGGTCTATCTGGTGAATACCGGGCTTCTGTATAGGGGTGGGTGCTGATGTATACGCCTCATACCGTGACTGTGTACAACGTAATCCAGGAAACAGACCTCGCCACTTTTGAAGAGGTGGAGCGGGTATATATTACGATTCTTCGGGGCGTGTTCCTGGATGCGAGCAAATCCAGAAATGTCAATGAGAGCGGCCTTGTGAGCGCCGACGCGGTTGATCTGTTCATACCGTTCACCGTGGAGGCCGTAGACGGCGTTTCTGGCGAGGCCAAGTCCTTTGTCGGGCCGCAGGAATTTTGGGCTTCTACGGACGCTCAGCGAGGCGAGAAGTGGACGCTTTCTGTGGAGGGCAACGGCGGCGAAACTTTCTTCGTGAAAGGCGAGGTTGTACTGCCTGCTGCCGCAGCCAGAGCGCATGACGATTCCTATACCGTGACGAAGGTGGACACGAAGGATTTCGGCAGACCATCGATGCAACATTGGCAGGTGGGCGGCAAATGACGTTCACGGTCAAAAGCGATATCAATGCGGCTATCGCCTCTGCAATCGCTGATCGCTGCGATAAGGCTGCGCACGTTGTAGCGCTTCAGGTCAAGAAAGACACGGAACCTTTCGTGCCGATGCTGACGGGATCGCTGAAGAACCGGGTACGAGTAGAGGGCAACACAATCATCTATCCCGGCCCGTATGCCAGATTCCTCTATTACGGCAAAGTCATGGTGGACCCGAACACGGGCAGCACGTGGGCGCCGCTCGGAGGAACGAAGGTTGTAACGGACAGGGATTTGGTGTTCACGAAGGATTTCCACCCCCAGGCGCAGGCGTTCTGGTTTGAGGCTAGTAAAGCCCAGAACAAGGACAAATGGCTGCGGGTGGCGCAAAAGGCGGTGGAGAAGTTTGGACAATCGTAGAGAGCTGGTGGCCTCCATGGAGGAGCAGCGGATCAGCCGCGCGATGATGGCGTGGGTGAACACTTATCCGAATCTCCCTGTCGGAATCGTGAACTTTGAACAGCTCAAGGCAGATGCTTCCAGCATGGCGCTCAGCACTATCCAGGCCGCCTATATCGTGCGGAGGTACATATACGGCGGTCACAGGGGCGAATATCAGTTCAAGATCATTTATCGCATTAAGCCCGGGGCGAGTAATGACGCTCGGCTGAAAGCGGACGAACTGCTTGACGCAATCGGTGATTGGGCGGCTCAGAATTATCCCGACCTCGGAGAAGGGGTGCGGGTGATGCGGCTGGAAGCGACCACGAGAAGCAGCATGTTTGCCGTGTATGAGAACGGCGACGAGGATCATCAAATTCTCATGAGACTTATTTACGAGGTGACAGAATAATGGCAGATTTGACTTTCAACACCGATCCCGGCAAGACCGTACAGCGGGAACTGCTGATCGCCTATCTCAATACCGGCACTTCCAGCACTCCCGTATGGTCCCCGCTCGGCAAGCGGGTTTCTGACAGCTCTATGGAAATGGATTGGAGCGAGGACACCCTGCAGGATATCCTCGGCTCTACCTATACCACGTTGAAGAAGCCCACCATCACTCAGACCTTCGAGCCCGGCGAGCTGGACGGCGGCGACGCGGCCCAGGTGAAAATCTGGAATCTGGCGGTGAAGGATCAGGACTATACCGCGCTGGCGGCTCAGGATGTGCTTATCGTCCATTTTTATGCCGGCACTGCGTCCACCCCCTTCGCGGAGCGTTACAGCGCCTGCGCCATCCGGCCTTCCGGCCTCGGCGGTGAGGGCGGCGGCACCGTGGGCATGCCTGTGGATATCACCTACGGCGGCACCCGGACCGTTGGCACGGCGAGCAAGGACGGCACCACCGGCGCTATCAGCTTCACTCCCGCAGCCTGATAAGGAGAAGCCCACATGGAGAACAAAGCCTTACAAATCGACCTCGGCATAAAGACTTATACGCTCAATGGAGCCGTGGAAGTGGCGTTCAATCCCACGGACGCGGCGTTTGTCGAAAAGCTCTACAACACCTTTGAAGAGCTGGACCGCAAGCAGGAGGAATACAAAGCGGAGGCTTCAAAAGCCGAAATGCGCGAGGTGTTCCAGATTGCGAAGAAGCGGGATGCCGAAATGCGGGTGATGATCGACGCCGTATTGGGCGACGGGGTAAGCGACGCCCTGTTCACGGGGATCAACGTGTATGCAATGTCGAATGGCTTGCCCGTGTGGGCGAATCTCCTGCTTGGGATCATGGACGAGATCGACGAGGGCTTTGATGCTGAGCAGAAGCAGATGAACGCCAGAGTGCGGAAGTACAGCGAGAAGTATAAGAAATATCACAAATGAGAGCGCCGTGGAACAATGGGCTTCCCGTTGCGCTTGAAGTAGGAGGCGAGGAGGTGCCCATCCGCTCGGATTACCGGGCGGCGCTGGATATCTTCCTCGCCTTAACTGACCCGGAGCTTGATGCCTATAACCGGGCTATGGAACTTCTGGATATCTTATATGAGGACGAAATAGCGCCGGAGCATTATGAGGAAGCCATAAGACAAGGGCTGTGGTATCTGCGCGGCGGTGAGGAAGAGAAGCAGGAAAAGGGGCCGCAGCTTGTAGCATGGTCACAGGACTTCAATTATATCGCCGCACCGATCAGCAAGATCATCGGTCAGGATATCAGGGGAATGGGCTACCTGCATTGGTGGACGTTCCTTTCGGCGTATATGGGAATAGGGGATTGCCTGTTCGCTGAGATAGTACGGATCAGGGATAAACAGGCCAGAGGGAAGCCTTTAGACAAGCAGGATCGGGATTTCTATCGGAGAAATCGGGAAATCGTTGATATACAGAAGCCGCTTACGGATGCGGAGCAGGAAATCTTAAACGAATGGATGTGAGATCATGGCGGAGGGCGATGGCTCCATCAACATTATCGCAAATGTTGATGCAAAAAAAGCGCAGGCGGAGCTTAACCGCCTTGATAAGAGAATTGAGAAGCTGAATCAGACCCTAAATGAGAAACGGGGCCAGAAGAATGCCATAGCCGATCAGCTGGAAACGGCAAGAGCGGAAGCCGACAAGACGAGTAAAGCAATCGAAGATCTCCGTAAAGAGCTTGAGAAAACGAAGGAAATCCAAGACCCTAGCAGCCAACACAATCTTTCCAAGCCGATTATAGGCGAAAGAGAGTTCAATGAATATATTGGCGCCCAGGATCGGGAGAAAGCCATTACTGCGGAACTGGTAGAGCAGGAAAAGTCGCTTTCCCGGCAGGATTTGGCATTGGAAAAACTGGACGCTAAGTATATGCAGCTCTATGAAGCTGTTGCGCAGGATGAAGCGGAGCTGGCGGCAGCGGAGACACGGGCTGGTGAATTGTCCTCGGAGCTGACCGGCGCTTCGCAAGGCGCAGAGGCATTGGGCGAAGGGATGAAAGAGGCCGGAGAGGAAGGAGAGGCTACCGGAAGCAAGCTCACGGAAACAATGCGCTATTGGTATGAGCGCATGAGTGCTTTCGTGGAAAAGCTGCTCGGCGAGACCAAGTACCTTAACGGTGAACTGGAAGAATCCGGGGAAAAGGCAAAGAAAGCGGGGGATACCGCTGCGGAAGCAGGCGGCAATATCTCTTCTGCCATGCAGAGAGCGTCGGATAAGATCAGCAAGATCGGGAAAAAGCTGATCGGCATGGTTCGTAGAGTGTTCCTGTTTTCTGTTATCACCAGAGCGCTTCGCGGCGTGCGGGAGTATTTCAGCAATATCCTCAATTCAACGCCGGAGTTCGCCGCGGCCCTGGGTCAGCTCAAGAGCGCATTCCTGACTTTGGCTCAGCCGCTTGTGAGTGTCATTATCCCGGCGCTGACTAGTCTGCTGCAGGTGATTACGAAGATCGTGACGGTGATCGCCTCGCTTGTAGCACAACTATTCGGTACCACCTTCGAGCGGAGCCAGGAAGCGGCAAAGGCCTTGAATGAACAGGCTGAGGCGTATAAGGAAACTGGGAGTGCGGCGAAAAAGGCGAGCAAGCAGATTGCCGCCTTCGATCAGTTGAATATCCTGTC
>JAEEGG010005738.1_pt1 | contig 29294 bp, 15 predicted proteins | sample 9134161 | NCBI WGS metagenome assembly JAEEGG01 (sample SAMN16246543, study PRJNA631951) | gut metagenome | biome: gut microbiome; feature: rumen; material: CR-attached | host: Bos | place: Iran: Karaj | collected 2018-10
GAGTTTGAGAGTCGATTGGAGGCTCATTTAGAGTTATATGGCAAGAAGCCTATCGTATTTCTCGACGAGGTGCAGAATATCCCCGATTGGGACAAGTTCGTGCGCCGACTGGCCGATGCAAAATACCGCGTTTACGTGACCGGAAGCAATGCCAAGATGTTGAGTAAGGAGGTGGCAACCACCCTGGGCGGAAGGTTCTTTATTTATGACGTTTATCCTTATTCTTTCCGGGAGTATCTGACGGCTCAGTCCATCGAACTGAAGGAACATTGGGAATACGATACGATAAAAAGGAGTGAAGTGAAAAGGCAGTTGAACGAGTATTTCTATTATGGCGGATTGCCCGAAATCCTTTCGTTCAAGAATAAGCGTGCCATGCTGTCCAGCCTCTATCAAAAGATTTATTTGGGCGACATTTGTGCCCGTAATAATATCAAGAATGACCGTGTGATGAACATTCTGATCAAGAAAATGGCAGAGAGTGTGAAGCAACCTTTGTCCTTCAATCGTTTGAAAAATGTAGTGGTGTCCACGGGTTCTCCTATAAGTGTGCCAACCACAATAGATTATGCCGAAAAGGCTGTCGATAGTTGGCTGATACTGCCAATAGATAATACGGTTGGCAAGTTGTCCGAAAAAGAGTCTCAGAAGAAATACTACTTTATCGACAATGGCTTGTTGTATTTGTTCCTGCAAAATCCCGAAACCACCTTGTTGGAGAATCTGGTTGCTGTCGAACTCTGTCGTCGCTATGGCAAAGAAAATGTATTTTACCTGAATGCAGAAAAGGAAATTGATTTCGTTGTGCCAGACGAGAAATTGGCAATCCAAGTTTCATATAGCATTAAGGACCAGACCACTTGGGACCGCGAAATCCCGCCTCTGGCAAAATATGCTAAGAAAAATCCCGATTGGCAGTGCTTGCTCATTACCTACGACGAGGAGGGAACAGAAGATGGCATCAACATGATTCCCGTATGGAAATGGCTATTGCTTTTGTAAAATTCAAAAAATTCGCCTCGGGAAAATCCAAAAATATGCTAGTTTATAAAGTTCATTTTATAAAATTGCCCTGTTTTTATAAACTTAACTTTATAAAGTGACCTTTCCACTATCTTTGAGTATGCTTCAAGAGTCTCCGACATTCGGTATGTCGGAGATGCTAATATGCATTTCGATACAACAATCCCATCCGCAAGTTTGATGCGCTTGCGTATGGGATTGCTACCAAATAAAGGTCAAAACAGAGATTGTTAAGTCTCGAGGATTAAAGAATTCTTTCAAACAACTTATCTATATAGTTTGTTTCCATCGTGAAGAGTACATGATTGTCTTCGAACACCTTATGGTTATCTCCTGTCCAAAAACTTACGTCGTTATAAGAAGTGTTGGAAAGGATGAAACTGTCAAGAACTATATCTGCATCATTCAAACGAGGTTCAACCTCGTTCTTTAATGTAGAGTAGAGTTTTATCTTGGGGTCGTTCAGACCTCTTAAGTTACGAATACCCTTGGGGTCAAGGAATGTCACGTGTTGTTTCTGGCCATCGTTCACCCAAAGTATGAAGTCGGGATAGAAATTGCTGGCCTCAAAGAATCCAATTCCTTTACGGCTTTCATTTCGTAACAGATAGACTTCTTTCCCTTTCAACGTATCTTGTTTGTGAGCATTATAGTAATCTCTTATTGCTTTAACGAAAGACGTTTCTCCCACGTTCAATGCTACGGGAGATATTTTAATAAGAGGTTCATGCGTGTTCGGGTCTAAGAGTTCACTTTGACCTTGTTGATTCTTGTCTCTGAGACAAAGCAATGGGTAAAACAAATGTTGGTCAAATCGAAGTGCTTGAATCCAGTGACTATAAACTTGATAGTCTTGAGCGAAGTGACCAGAACGGATTTGTTCACTTAATTCGTTAAGTTTTTCTATCCATTGTGTTTGGTCAGATCGGACTTCGACACTGTATGCTTCAAAGAAGTTCGGATCGGTTGGGTCAATATACACAGTCTCCATATATTGCGACTCCCAAGCTCCTTTTGCTCTTTTATAGCATTTGTCTATATATGCACGAAGCAAAGCAATAGTTATTTCTTCCCATCGAGGAACGTCACGACCAAAATCATTGAATTGCAGGTCTGCTTCTTCGATAAAGAGTTCATACCATTTTGAATTTCGCATCAATTTTTGTAATATCTCGATGCTAAGTTCCATGTTCCACCAACTGCGGTCATTCTTCATCTGCTCCAATGCAAAAAAGATGCGTCTCCAGTCAAGCAAGGCAAGATGCTTGTCTGTCAATTTCCCTGTGGGGAACTCCGCAGCGGCATTGACACCCGCTTTTTTGCTCCAAATGGCTTCTACTTTCTTTAAGAAATCAACATGGACAAAAATGCCATCTGTATATTCTTCTGGATGAACGACCACTGTGTCCTTGAAGTCATAACCTTCTTTCAGTCGAACTACTTTCAATCGTTTGTCTCCTAAGAGGTTGACTGTTGGAATGTCAATCTGCGTATAATTATCTTCATTGGCTGGCAATCCATCATCTTCCAGATATTTTCGGAAGGCGTCCATGTAATCGGCATGAACTCCGAAAATATTGAGTGTTTCGAGGGAGTGAAGTCCTTTGGGCAAATTGCCAGGATTGAAACTGCTATCTAGGGCATTGCTTCTCTTCAACGAGAACTTGAATCCTTTCAGTCGGACACCACGGCCAAAAAGTTGTATGATTTCAGAGCCTTCGCTGCGACCGACATTCATTAATCCCATGGCACTAACTCGCCAACTGCTCCAACCTTCGTTGAATTTCTTAGAACCAATGAGTAAATTCACAGAGGAATCGTCATCGTTGATTTTGGCGAAAAGCGAAGAGGAGCCAAAGTCGCGAGATTCACATAATAAACCATTGTCTTCACATAGTTTCATCAACGAGTCACTATCACCGACATTGATTACACCGAAATATTCGGAATTTCCAATGCGCAAGCCAATCTCCTTGTCTCCATCTTTCTGTTTTTCAAGATGCAAACGGGCCCCAGGCACATTGCTGTGAAATAGTTTCTCAATAATCTTGTAATAGGTCTTTTGGGCAAAGGCATTTTCTTCATCCATACGCAATCCGCTCTTGGTCAACGGAAAAGAGCCTGCAAACAAAGAATATCCTCTTGGATTCTTGATTCCGTCTTCTGGGTCAAGCAATCTCTTTATATATCCAATGTATTCCTCGGGATTGTCTATAAACTGCTGCATGAACAAGAGTATTTGTACCACGTCACTGACTTGCCTTTTGTTCTCTGTGCGAACAGCATTAACCGAACTACCCACAAAGATACCGAGCGGACGGGCAATAAGGAAACGGTTCTTCATTAGTGGAGTGCTGTCAAATGCCAACATTTGTTCGTATAGGCATAAAAGGTAGGCTGTCAGATACATGTTGAACATTTGCTCATCACCCCAAGAGGACATGTTCATGATGCGATAGTCCTTGCCGTAACCGTCATTATAGAAATATCGGTAACTATAGTCAAAGAGGGTGCCTTTGCCATATTCTTCCAACAATGCATCTCGGTTCTTACCTGACTGAGAGGCAATGGCTTGGCCGAAAGTGGCAGAATATTCAAAAGAGAATCCCTCGGAGGTCAGTGTGTTTCGGTAGCCTTTCCAAACCTCACCACCAGACCCACGATGTCCTTCGTCAACCAGTACGAGATTGTTGCCTTCAAAACACTCTACAGCGACAGTCTTATCTCCATCCGTATCTGACAGTTTGTTTATGTCGATAATATCGATGCCTTGACTTTTGAATAAACCAGAGTCTGCTTGCTTTGAGAACAGATACGCGACAAAATTAGAGGCTTCCATCTCTTTCAAATGTTGAGAAGACAATCCTTCATTGGGCGTGAGAATGATAATGCGGTTCAACTTTTTTGCATTGTGTTTTTCGGCATAGTGCTGATACTGCAAAATGTTGATATGCATCATCAATGTCTTTCCCGAACCAGTAGCACACCAAAATGCCAACTTGTTTAGGTCATCTTCTTTAAAGTCGGGCATGCCGTGCCACGTTTCTGCACGGAAGTTGAAATCTTCTGCAAGGAAACAGTTGATGTCTGTCAACAATTGTTGACGGTCTGTAAAATAGCGGTCCAGATAGACTTCAGTGAAAAGCAAAGCCAGATACTGATAGTATTTCCACTGAATTTTTTCTTTTCTTCGTTCATTGATGGTTCGAGTATGGCGCACTATATTTTGGTCATACTCAAAGAGTTCTTCTTCGCTTATCTTGTAATTATACATATGCGCTTGCAGGGCATAGTATAATCTTGACACGCCTTCATCATCGATTCCTTCCAGGGCAGGGTCTTTCAAGTCCTGACTCATGGCCTCTAAGTCTTTACATCCAAAGAGGTTGAGTATATATTTGTGCAGCACAAGTGCTTCTTGCAATCGTGCCGGTCGCTTCGTCTGTTTTTTAGCCATGGCTTAATTCTCCTCAAACATGAGTTTTGCAAATTCTTCTTCAATGAGTACTACCTTCCAGTGATTTTGGGTACGACGTAGATTTTGTAAGGTATTGTCTCCATTTACATAAATGACGTCAAACTCTGAATCGCCTGTGCGGAAGTCCATCTTGTCAAAGAAATTGTTCAGTTCTTCGTTGTTGATGACTTTGCAGTTACGCCAAATGATTAAAGTTTTAAGTCCATCACGGTGGGTCTTACCTGTCAAGAGACAAATATTGTCATCTTTGTGCCAATCTTCTGTTTCTATGTCCAAGCCTATCAAGTAGTTGAATGTCTCCACCATATCGACTGGAGTTTCCACCAGTTCGTTATCCTTTGTCGCTTTTAACGTCATGGCAAACGGATTTTCAAACCACTTCAAGTTTAACAACGAATCACGAGTCTCTGTGTCAAGCATGTAGCCCAACATATAACTCTCATGGAACGGTTCACTGTCTATTGTCCCTTGCTGTGCTTTCAGTTGTAGGTTATTCAGAGTATCTTCATATTGTTCCAAACGGATGTATTTGAAACATTGGGAGATACCATCGCGAGAAATAGGTTTACCATCGCGCCAATCTTTAGAATAGATAGCTCGCTCGGTTCTTGTTCTAGTAACTGGATGGAAATAATCAGCGACGTCACAAATAATATATTTTCGTTCAGACTCTTCATTTCTACTCATATCAATAACAGCATGTGCGGTTGTTCCAGAGCCAGCAAAGAAATCAAGAATCCAATCTGAGGGGCTAGATGTAACGCGCAGGCTATCCTCTACTGTATACAAGCTTTTGGGGTAGTCAAAACCACTATTTGGAACTATATCGTTCAGAATATTAGTTCCCTTACTGGAGGCATCATATCTCTCTTTAATCCACATCGACTTTGGCGTTGCAAATTCATCCCCAGTATCATATTGATAAATTGTATATCCTGAGCGTGTTTTCTTAACAAACAACGTTCCATTATCAATACCTTCAAGGCACCTCTTATATCCCCATCGCCATCTAAGAAAATCTCCATTATCAGACATAGGCCATATTACGATGAGGTTCTTACTTTGATATGACAATTCAAGACGCTTCAAATATTCATCATCAAAAATCTTTCTATCTTCATTATATAATGGTTTAATTTCTTCTTCACTTGGCAAAAATACATCATTATCTCTATGATTATAGATAAACGGGAAAAACATATATGGACGATCTTCTCTTCTCTTTTCGTTGCCGGTACGTTTTAGAGGCAATTCACGTGTCGCTTCTCCATCTTTTTGTTTTGAATATTTCTTTTGCATTTCTTCTTCAGAAAGAACAAAATCATAGGTTTCCGCAGTTTCTTTATTCTTGGCATATATTACCGAGTAATCATGAGCTTGGGCTATAAATCCTTGATCTCTACCTTTGGGATTCGTATACAAAGCAATATTGGATATTGCGTTATTAATTCCGAACACATTATCCATAAGACAATTTAAATATCTCAACTCATAGTCATCTATGGCAACCGTTATAGTTGTTTTGCTCCCCATTAAGTTTTTAGCCAATACTAACCTTCCTTCCATCAAGGAAATCCAACTGGAGTGTTCGTATCCGTTTTTATAAGCAATCTTACTTGCATTTGTATTGTACGGAGGGTCAATATAAATGCTTCTAATTGCTTTAAGATACTTATTTTGCAATAAATTAAGAGCCTGAAAATTATCGCTTTTTATTAGTAATCCATTTGTTTGCTCATCCACATTTTCCATACTTGCGATTAACTGATGCTTGAATTTGGCATCAAAGAAAACGGTATCAAGAATCAAATAAGGATTCTGCTTCAAGAATTCCATTGTTAATGGAACGCTATAACCAACGGTAGTAAGGTCGGCTTTGATTTCATCAATTGCAAATAGGCGTACCCATTCCTTGCGTTGGGCTCCATTGGAGATAATGGCAGCGTATAATTTTTCTGGCACACGGTCGAGCGTGATGCAATAATCACTTTGCAGCACAAACTTCTTCTTTAACCACAGCTTCTTTTGGAAATTCTCCAGTTGCGCCAACATTTGGATAATCTTTTCACCCACATGCTTGATAGCCTTCACAATATTCAGCTGTGAAGCAATATGCTGAGGGTCAAGATCATCTATATGCAATACTTCGTTCTTGATGTAAAAGTCCAACTCGCGGAGGAGGAAACCTCCAAGGTCTTTGTGAATGAAATAGTCAAACGAGTTTCTAGCGGTATAATCAGTCAGATGTTTCTCCAACAAGGTACGGTTGGCTTTTTCCTTGGTTGGAACTTTTACTGACAGTAACTCTCCAAATTCTGCGGGTATGAGTGGTGCGACCGTATCAATTGCCTTTTGTATTAAGTCGTTCTGTTTTATGGATTTAGGCATTAGTTCGTAAGTGAAATAAATGCGTAGTTCCTCATCCGCTGATGTCTCGATAACAGGGTCGCTTTCGTCGTTCTGTTGCCAGATAGCAAAGCGACGCTCCATATTGTTTTGTGCCTTATTGTTGTTCTGTTCCGTAGAAGCATCGCGCAAGACAAAATGCACCTTGCGCCTGCTTTCGGGCAGGCAGAAAGTGTAATCCTTAAAGTATTCACTAGTTTTAATGTAATATTGGTCTGCATTAGCCCAATGCAGTTTTACCTCTTCCCCGTTATAAGGGATGGCATAGGTATTATCCTTATAACGCCGTTTGGAGATAAAATCTCCACCCTCATAATAGCGAGAAAAGAATGTAGTGAGGTGAGAGAAAACCTCGGCTTGCAATGCTTCCGTGTCGGCTGTTTGAGATAGTTTTGCTTTCAGTTGGTCATATTCATCTCTCATGGGAGTCCCAACTGGAAGCACATTCACATTGCCTCCGACAGATGATTCTATCTGAGCAATGCGCTTGCGGACTTGCTCCAAATCCCCTCCGGCCGCATTGGCGAGGTCAGCTTTAACCTGTGGCAGGAGTTTCGTCTTGAGGAAGGTATTGATGTCCTGTCTTTTTTGATTCATGATTCGATAGATGCCGAAGTCTAACTCGGCATGATCCATCATGAATATTTCCTGTAGCTTCTCTATGAATGCGTTATAATAATTCTGTGCCATATTTTATTGTTTTAATTGTCCTTTACGGTCCATCTTATGAGGAAAAGATTTTCACACTCTGTCTGTTTGATGAGGCGTTGTTCCAATTCTTTTAACATTGATTGTCGTTGCTCTGCAATCTCATCCTCACGTTCTTCCAATTGGTTGCGCAGGCGACGTTTCTTCCGTTTCAGTTCGTCCACTTGTTGCTCCAACTTCAGTTTCTCCTGCACGGATTGAGCGGCTCGCGCTTCACGCTCCACTTGAAGTATGGTGCGTTTTACGGTAGTTATTTCTGTTTCTATACCGTCAACTACATCATGTTCCCATAAAAAGATACGGTTCTCTTCTTGTTTGAAATACGATAAGTTTCGTGAGTCAATGTCTTGCAACTTTGCCGTAGTGTGCTGGGCAATATCGGCTTGAAGACGGAGTTTCGTTTGCTCGTCTATTGAATCTAACGTCTTTTCTTCGCCACCATTTAGGAAGAGTTTTTCGCACTCTTCTTGAGACAAGACCTTGCCATCATCTGTAAAGGCGTTGAAAAGGAGATATTGCTCGTCACTAAGTGTCGATACAGACAACGAAGCCAATAATAGATAACCACTACGACCCATTAAATGCTCTGGCAATGTGGCATTTATAGGCAAAGCCTGTTGGTCGAAGACGATTTCTGCTGCATTGTCAAGAGTCAGAGACAAGGCCGAGTTTACAACATATTGTGCTAAAGGTGAGTTTAAGCGATACGGCATAGCATCTGTCACATTCTGCAACATGGCATACTTGCCAGTGCGTTGTCCGGCAACACTCTGTCGAAGGACAAATGTATGGGTGTGGTCGTTGAATACAGCATAAGGAGAAATGACATATTTAGTCAGTTCCCAGAATATGTGTTCGTAGCGATTGAGAAAAGCACCCGCATTGTCTCGAGTCATACGAAGATGCTCCTGAACGTTGATGTCAAAGTTCTCCAACACTTGGGATCGAACCTCTTTCATTCGTTCGTCTATCTGTTGCTGCATTTCGTTTTGCAGTTGCTCGAAGGCTTGATTGATTTCCTCTTCACTGCGGCACTTTTGGTAGATTTCCCAAATGCGAGATTCAATATCAATAGAATCCGCTTGTCCAAGTACTTCGTCGCTTGCTCCAAATACATCGTCGAACAATTTGAACTTGGTGGAAAGCAGGTCGAACACTCGAATGTCGGCAAAGTTGCGCCTGTTCAGGAAATTGACTACAACTACGTCAAATTTTTGTCCATATCTGTGACACCTTCCGATTCGTTGCTCTATTCTTTGTGGATTCCATGGCAGGTCATAATTTATTACCAAAGAACAGAATTGCAGGTTCAAACCTTCGGCAGCAGCCTCAGTGGCAATCATGATGTCTGCATTGTTCTTGAAATAATCGACAGCGGCGGCACGTCTGTCAGCCGCACGAATGCCACTCACCTTATCGGGATGAGCCTGACACCAATGCTGATATATCTCGTTCGTCTGGGGTTCTGACGCCTTGCCATTGAATAATACAACTTGCCCTGCATATCCGTTGGCTTCCAGGTATTCTTGAAGGAAAGCCTGTGTCTTGACGGATTCAGTAAAAATAAGTGCCTTGCGTTGTGCCCCTTTCTCTTTAAGGATGGAGAATGCACTTTCAAGGGCTGTGAGCAATGCTTGGGCTTTTGACTCATGCGATATCGCCTTCGCCTTGACAATAAAACTCTCGATGGTGGCAATTTCTGCTTTTAATCGAGGGACATCAATGGTGTCGAAAACCAAAGAATCAGGTTCTTCATCGAAGTTTTTATCTTCCTCGGTTTCATCATATAGCATCATCTCGTCATCGTCATCAACCAATGACTCAATGTCGAATCGCTCATCCTGACCATTTTCCAACATGCGTTGCAGGCGCTCCTTGATGTGGGTCAATGTGAAGATAAGGGCATAGGTAGAAGAGGCCAATATCTTCCGGATTATCATTGTGGTAAGCTTCTTTTGAGAGGCAGGGACGCTATAAAGATTGTCACGACGAAGGAATTCAGATACGTCTTGATAGAGTTCCTGTTCTTGGTCGGTAGCATCAAACTTTTGCACCAACGGATAGCGGTCGGTGTATTTTATATATTCTCTGACGTCACGACGCAAGGTGCGAGTATAAAGATTGCTGATTCTCTGACGTAGTTCTGTGAGGTTTTCCCCCTTGCCATATTGCTTTCGGAAAGTCTTTTCACTGCCGAATAGTCTGTCATCAATGATGCTGGTCAACCCATACAACTCCAAGAGAGAATTTTGAAAAGGAGTTGCAGTTAGCAACAGTTTTCGCACCCCGACAAGCGAATCTCGTACAGCCGCAGAGGTTCGGGCGGATGTACGATAGACATTGCGCATCTTGTGTGCTTCATCAATAACTGCAAGGTCAAAAGCATGTAGCAATATAGCCTCTTTATGTCTCGCAACAAAGTTGTAACTGCAAATTATTGCTCGTAGAGAATTGAGTGGATTTTTGCCGTCTCGGATTAGGGCATTATAATTTTTTGTGTCAAGAATTTCGCTTGGGATACCAAATTTGTCTAAGAGTTCTGCTTCCCATTGTTTGCGCAATGAGGCAGGACAGACGATAAGAATTTTCTTCTTGCCAGTTGACCAATATTGACAAATGACTAAGCCCGCCTCGATAGTTTTGCCTAAGCCCACTTCGTCTGCAAGTACGATGCCTTTAGAAAAAGGAGAACGAAATGCAAAAAGAGCAGCATCAATCTGGTGTGGATTGATGTCAACAGTAGAACTAAGCAATGATTGGGACAAAGAAGACAAGTCTCCGTTTGAAGATTGACCCATCAATAAGGAAGCATAGTATTTCGCATGGTAGGGGGTGATTCTCGTTGCCATGTAATAGCAAGTTGAGGTTATGTCATTCATGCCTCTTGTCACCCCAGATTCGGCATTGGATTAGTCACAAAAAAAGACGCGGGCGGCTGTACTTGCTCGCTCCCGTGTCTCGAGGCCTACCACAGCCCGCCTTACCAGAAACGAGCAGTGGCAGAGACCCACGTCATAAGTATATATGCACCTACAAGCCATGCCTATGACCGAATTGGCCACAGAGATGACTGCAAGTGTCAGGATATACTTATCCCATAGGACATCTACAACTGCTTTGTTTCTTAGGTGAGGCTCTATTGTGGTAGTTTCGAGACACCAAGAATCAAACGTGTAAACGTCTTTCATAAATACTTCTGGGATGGCGGCATCCTAAGCAGATGTGACCACCCGAAGTTGACCCTCCCTGTATGACCCGAGTGGGTCTCTGCAAAGAGAATCACGGTGCAAAGATGGTAATTATTTTTGATTTTTCCAAGGAAATGATTTGGTTTTTCCTTGGAAAAATGTGTTTCGTCGTCTTGTGAATCGGCGCTGGGTCTTACGTCCTGCCGCTCACCATATATTCAGCACCGCATGAGGAGTGCTGAATCCTGTCAATGGAAAATATATGACCCGCCCGGTAATTTTCCATGCGGGTCATATTTTTCCCTGTTAGACTATGATTACCCTAAAATCATAGGTTGCGAAACCTCAAAGCGCAAGCCAAGTGCACTTTTTTTCCCGTTTGCGGGCTTCGCTGATAATCTGGCCTACGCAATAGGCATAAGCCTCCTTGCGGAAAGTCTCGCGCTCAGGAGTGCCCACTTTGCCAAAGCGTTCATCCATTAGGGCATCAATCACTTGTTGCATTTGAGTGTATTTCTTCTCTGCCATAACGATTATTTCAAAAGGGTTCGATTGCCGGTATCCTCCAAAATGCGCATCTGTTGAATGGCGATCTGATTGAGCTTGATAAGTCGTTCTGACTGAGGCATTCCATCGTTTATAAATACGGCATTGAGATTCTCCATGTTTGAAAGGCAAATGAGTTCGTTGATGCTGGCATAGTCACGGATATTTCCCTTCTTGTCGGGATTCAGTTCCCGCCATTGTCTGGCCGTCATTCCGAACATGGCCATATTGAGCACGTCGGCCTCGTCGGCATATTTCATTGCGGCTTGCTCTCTGGTAATCTCTGCTGGAATAAGATTCGCCTTGATGGCATCCGTATGAATATGATAGTTGATTTTAGAGAGTTCCCGCTTGGCCGACCACTCCAATTGTTTCTGTTCTTCGGCTTTAAGGCGTTGATACTCCTTGACGAGCAAAAGTTGGAAACGTGGACTTATCCACATGCCGAAATGGTAAGCAATATCCCTGTGTGCGTATGTGCCTCCGTAGCGGCCTGTTTTAGCCATAATACCAATTGCACCCGTTCGCTCTATCCAAGCCTTGACGGACAAAACGAAATTGTTGCTACCTGCTGCATTTCTAATTGTATCGAATTCGGTACAATTAAAATTGGGGTTATACAACATCTCCCATTCACCAAGATATTCTATGGTGCTCTTCAAGCTCATCCATCTGAATACTATGTGCTCTTGCATTTGGCTATGAGCCATATCGGTTAGTGAGATATAGTCTTCATTTTGTACGCTAACGACAGTTATTTCAGTATTTTCGACGTTTATCTTTGCCATGATTCTTAGATTTGACAGCTCTTTATTTCAAAACACTTGATAAAAGGTTTTGCTTTTGTCATACTTTATAGAATATACGGTATCAATTCAGCAGCAAAGATATTGAATTATTCTGGATTGTCAAAATATATTCAAAAAAAAATCTTTCTATTCCCATATTTTATTACGTTCTCTTCCTCAGTCCTACCGCTACTATTCTATTCAAAGTGAAAGAATAATATAAATTGTTTCAATCATGCTACTCCCTTTGACATGCTTATCCTTCCTCAGAGCTACCGTTGACATACTTCCTTTTTTCTCCCTTCTTTCTACCTTTAAAAGGGAGCAAAAAGGGAGAAGGTCGATGAAAACATAAGGCGAATTTAATGGGAACATAACATCAAGCAGAGAGGGTGAAGAGACCGTCCACACAGGAGGGTAAAAGGGGGGAGAGACAGTACAGATTTCCTTAAAGGGTGATAATAGGCTCATAATAGGCTCATAGTAACCACAAGGAAAGAGAAAAGTGAGATTGTCCGAACCTGCAAGAGCGTCATGGAGCAACGCGACAAGGGGTAAGGAGAAATGGAAAAAGATATTGGGAGCAACTTATCTTTTTTTACAATATGGAACAAGTGGGGTCACGGAATATTGAAAAAAGTTATCGGGAGCAACAATAATTACTTTTATTGTGCGTTATGGATAATATATACGCGTATTTTAAAGATGAACAAAAGCAAAATATCCTTATTCGGCCTTGGCTTGATGCTCCTGCTCGGGAGCGTCTCTTGGGCTAATAATGGGTTTGCTTTTCAAGACATTACGGACAACGAAGACACCCCCGAAACGACAGAAGAAGAAACAGACAAGGCCCGCTGGAAGGTGGCACACACCACGCCGAACGACGTGAAGGAGAAGCAGGAGAAGCATCCAGGCGACCTGCGCAACCCCAAGAACGTGACGGAAGAGGTGGAGTACGACTGGAAAAACGAGCGGTACCTGGTACGCACAAAGATAGGCAACACCCCTATCGGCTACACTATCCCCCTGAGCAAGAGGGAATACATGAACTATACGGAGCGCACGTTGCGTTCCTCCTTCTTCCGTGAGCAGAACCAGAAGGCCTACGAGGAGTTTGAGAACGAGGGTGGCAACAGCCTCTTGGACTATACGTTCAGCCTGGGGCCTGCCGAGAAAGTGTTCGGCAAGGGTGGAGTGCGCGTCAAGACACAAGGGTCGATGAGCATGAGCCTGGGCATGAAGCGCAACAAGATTGACAATCCGACCCTGACGGAACGTGCCCGCGACCAGCTCACCTTCGACTTCAAGGAGGACATCCAGTTGAACATGAATGCCACCATCGGCTCGAAGATGTCGTTCAACCTGAACTACAACACCGAGGCGACCTTCGACTTCGACGCCAACCAGTTCAAACTGGCCTATCAGGGCGACGAGGACGAGATTATCCAAGACCTGGAGGCAGGATATGTATCGATGAACACCGGCAACTCGCTCATCACGGCGGGCCAGTCGTTGTACGGCATCAAGTCGGCGCTGAAGTTCGGCAAACTCAACATCACCGCCCTCCTTGCCAAGCAGGAATCGACCAGCAAGTCGGTATCGAGCAAAGGAGGTGCTACCAAACGCGCCTACGAGATAAGCGTCGATCAGTATGACGAGAACCGCCACTTCTTCCTGGCCCACTACTTCCGCGACACCTACGATGCCAACATGTCGCGTCTGCCGCTCATCGCCTCGGGTGTCGAGATTCAGAAGATTGAGGTGTGGGTAACGAACAAACGCGGTTCGTACGGCAACGCGCGTAACATCCTGGCCTTCATGGACCTGGGCGAAAGCAGCGAGATTGGCAACAACCTGTGGAGCGCCCAGGGCGGGGCTCAGTATCCCGACAACAAGAGCAACAACCTCTACCAGACCATCACGACCAACTACACAGAGATACGTGACATTGCCAATGCCACCACCTCGTTGGCATCGCTGGAGGCACAGGGTTGCACGGGCGGCACCGACTTCGAGAAGGTGGAGTCGGCCCGCAAGCTCGATGCCAACGAATACACCCTGAACAGCAGTCTGGGATACATTTCGCTCAAGTCGAAGTTGGACGACGACATGGTGTTGGCCGTTGCCTTCCAGTACACCCTGGGCGGCAAGACCTACCAAGTGGGTGAGTTCAGCGACGACAATTCGGAGAACAAGTCGCAGACCCTGGTAGTCAAGTTGTTGAAAGCCACGGCGGGCAACCCCGAGACCCCGTTGTGGGACTTGATGATGAAGAATATCTACTCGTTGGGCGTGACCAGCCTCCAGAAGAAGAACTTCACCCTCCAGGTGCAATATATGAGCGACACCATCGGCGTCTATACCAACTTCATCAACGAGGGTCCGATTGCCCAGGAGTTGCTCATCAAGGTGATGAACCTTGACCAACTGAATGCCAACGAAGAACGTCACCCCGACGGGCAGTTCGACTTCCTCCAGGGACTGACGGTGAACCCGACGACGGGCCGAATCATCTTCCCTGTGGTCGAACCGTTCGGCAGTCACCTGGCACGCAAGTTGGGCAACGAGGCATTGGCCAAACGCTACTGCTATCAGGAACTCTATGACAGCACACTCACCATCGCACAGCAGATAGCCGAGAAGAACAAGTTCCGCCTGAAAGGTGAATACGAGGCATCGAGCGGAGCAGAGATAGACCTGGGCGCCCGCAATGTGGCACGCGGGTCGGTGGTCGTCACGGCAGGAGGTGCCACGTTGGTCGAGAACCGCGACTACTCGGTGGACTACAACATGGGCATCGTCACCATCCTGAACGAGAACATCATCGAGAGTGGTACGGCGGTGAATGTCAGCCTGGAAGACCGTTCGGAATACTCCCTCCAGCGCAAGACGATGATGGGCGTAGATATGCAATATGAGTACTCGAAGGACATCTCCTTCGGCGCCACGTTGCTCAATCTGCACGAAAAGCCGCTCACCAAGAAGGTGACGAACAGCGAGATACCGATCAACAATACGATGTACGGCTTCAACTTCAAGTGGAACAAGGACTTCATGTGGCTCACCAACGCCGTGGGAGCTATCCCTTGGGTGAAAGCGACCGCGCCATCGAACATTGCCCTGCAAGGCGAATACGCGAAATTGGAAGCCGGACACAGCGCCCAAATCGGTAATGCGGGCAACGTCTATATCGACGACTTCGAGAACTCGGAATCGAACTCCGACATCTCGTCCGTCGCCCAATGGCACCTTGCCTCTACCCCTTACGAAGACAACAATGCCGCCTTCCCCGAAGCCTCGTTGAGCAACAATATCGACTACGGCAAGAACCGCGCCCTGCTCTCGTGGTACACCATCGACCGTATGTTCACGTCGCAATCGAGCAACCTCACCCCAGGTCACATCAAGAACGACCTGGAGCAGTTGTCCGACCACCGCGTACGTCAGGTGAACTACGACGAAATCTTCCCGAACAAGGAACTGACCTATGGCGAGACAGGCATATTGGACATTCTCAACCTCACGTTCTACCCACAGGAACGAGGTCCTTACAACCTGGATGCCAAGGGCATAGGCGAGGACGGTAAACTCACGCACCCCGAGCAACGTTGGGGCGGCATCATGTGCAGCATGGATGTGACGAACTTCGAGAATGCCAACTACGAATATATCGAATTCTGGTTGATGGACCCTACCATCACGAAGGGCGAAAGCGACGATGCCTCGACGTACGGGGGCGGCGACCTCTACTTCAACCTCGGTGAAGTGAGTGAAGATATCTTGAAGGATGGTATGAAGTCGTTCGAGAACGGTTTGGAGACCGACGGTTCCGACCTCTATACCACGCAGACGGCATGGGGACGAGTAAGCCGCAGGACATCGACCGTCTATGCCTTTGACAATCAAGCCGGTTCGCGCGTCAATCAGGACGTCGGATTGGACGGATTGAAGGATGCCGATGAGTTGAACCACACCTCTTACCAGGGTTACCGCGACTCGGTGATGCAACGGGTCAACAGTCAGGTATTGGCACAATGGCAAACCGACCCCTTCTCGCCTCTCAATGACCCTGCAGGCGATGACTTCCATCACTACCGAGGTGCCGACTGGGACAACGAGAAAGCCTCTATCCTGCGTCGTTACAAATACTATAACGGTATGGAACGCAACAGCATGGACGACAATTCCAACCGTTACTCTACTGCCGCCACTAGTCTGCCCGACGTCGAAGACCTCAATGGAGACAACACCTTGAACGAATACGAGCGATACTACCAATACCACATCTCGCTTCACCCCGAGGACCTCGTCGAAGGGTCAAACCACATTGCCAGCATCAGCGAATCGACGGTTCGACTCCGCAACGGCAAGCAGGAGAAAGTGAAGTGGTACCAGTTCCGCATCCCTATCTCGGAGTACGATAAGAAGGTGGGTAACATCCAGAACTTCAAGTCGATACGCTTCATGCGCATGTACATGACCGGTTGGGAAGAGACACAGACCCTCCGCTTTGCCACCTTGGAGTTGGTGCGTAGCGATTGGCGCAAATATACTGCCAGCCGCCTCACCGACCGTGGGTACAGCGTGGCAGGCACAGGAACGATATCGACCTCGACGGTCAACATCGAGGAGAATGCCGGTTCCTACCCCGTGAACTATGTCTTGCCTCCTGGCATCGACCGCGTTATCGACCCCGGACAGAGCACATCGACCCAGTTGAACGAACAGGCGATGGTGTTGGACATCGAAGATCTGGAACCGCACGATGCCGTGGCCGTCTATAAGAACTCGGGTATGGACATGCGCCAATACGACAACATCCAACTCTTTGTCCATGGCGAGGCGATGGTGAACAACGAGACGCAACTGAATGACGGAGATTTCTGTGTCTTTGTCCGACTGGGCTCGGACTACAAGGACAACTACTACGAATACGAGGTGCCCGTACGTCTCACTCCTGCCGGTACCTATAATAATAACAGCAGCACCGACCGCCGACGTGTGTGGCCGGAAGACAATATGGTCAACGTAGACCTGAAGAAGTTCACCACGCTCAAGAAACACCGTAACTCAGACAAAATCAGCAACTTGGGCGAGGCCTCCTACACCACCGTCTATAGTCAATACGACGATGACCAACACGGCAACAAGATTTCCGTAATTGGTAACCCGACCCTCTCGGAAGTGTCGGTCATCATGATTGGCGTTCGCAACAACGGCAAGAGCACCAAGAGCGGCAAGATCTGGGTGAACGAATTGCGCCTGAACGGCATCAAGGAGGAAGGTGGTTGGGCCGCGAAGGGCAACGCCACTCTCCGTGTATCGGACCTCGCAACGGTCAATGCAGCAGGCAATTACACCTCGGTGGGTTGGGGCAACATCACTCAAAGTGCTGCCGACCGCGCTCAGAGCGACGACTGGCAATACAACGTATCGGGCCAAACCGACCTGGGCAAATGGTTGCCCGCACAAGTCAAACTCTCGGCTCCTTTCTACTACAGCCGAAGCAAGGCCGTATCCACACCGAAGTATGACCCTTACAACGAAGACCTGTTGGTGGAAGAGACCCTCGAAACGTACCATTCGGAACGGGAGAAAGACTCCATCCGCGCCTTGGTACAAACCATCGAGAAAGTCAATTCGATGTCCATCTCGGGCATGAGGTTCGATGTCAAGTCGAAGAAAGCCAAGCCTTGGGACCTGGCCAACGTCTCGATGTCCTACTCGCAGAACCGCAAGATGGCCCATGACCCCACTACGGAATACGAGAAGGACGACAACTACAAAGCCTCCATCAACTATCAGTACAGTCCTTACTTCAAGGCCTGGCAACCTTTTGCTGCCAAGAAGGGTGGCAAGGATGCCAAGAGCAAAGCTCCTGAGAAGGGTGGCAAGCAACAGGGAGACAATAATGCCAAGAAGAAAAAGAACGATTGGCGCCAACAGAAACTCTTTAAGGAGTTCCAGCTCAATTGGTTACCGAATGCCATCAGCCTGTCGAGCAACTGGAACCGAACCTACCACGAGGAGCAGCTACGCAACGTCGAGACGTACGAGTCGGACTACACGATTCCGGTCTCCTACACCAAGTCGTTCACCTGGTTGCGCCAGACATCTATTGCCTGGGACTTGACCAAGACGCTCAAGATGAACTTCAACTCGGCCACCAATGCCCGTATCAACGAACCCGAGACACCCGTCAACAAGACGCTCTATCCAGACGAGTTTGAGGCGTGGAAGGATACCGTCAACATGCAGTTGTGGAAATTGGGCACCCCTGTCACCTACAACCAGAGTTTTGATGCCTCGTGGAACATCCCAATCAACAAACTGAAATACACCGATTGGATTACCGCGACCGCCAAATACAAGAGTACCTACGAGTGGCAACGAGGCACGCAGGTGGATGAATACACCACGACGGGCGGCATCCTCCAGAACATGGGTAGTTGGCAAGGTGACGTACGCATCAACCTGGAGACGCTCTACAACAAGTCGCCTTTCCTCAAGAAAGTCAACGACAAGTACAAGGCGAAGAACAACCGAAACGGCCGACAGAACCAGCAACGCCGAGAACCGACCAAGAAGAGTGCCAAGCCGAAGACCTTCAACAAGACATTGACCCTGTATGGAGATACGACTCTCGAGTTGGCACACAACCTCAAGACCAGACGCATCATCGTATCGGCCAAAGACAACACCACCGGCAAGGTTGTACCTTTGGATTATAAACGTCTGGATGCCAACACCATCCGCATCAAGTCAAGTGACAGCGTCAACTTGGCCATCTCCATTGCCCCTATGGAGCCGTTGGACGACCAGAAGTGGTACAAGAACGTGCAGGCTACCAGTTACTTCCTGATGATGGTGCGTAACATGAATATCTCGTACAAGCAAAACAACGTCACCTATCTTCCATCGTTCAAGCGGAATGCCGGAGACTTCTTCGGACAGAACAATAGCGGATCATCGTTGGCACCAGGTCTCGGTTTTGCCTTTGGCTTCGAGGGAGGAGAATCGTTCACCAACAAAGCCATTCAGAACGACTGGCTCATCGTCGATTCCACCATGACTTCACCTGCCGTCTATAGTCTGACACGAGAATTGAACTATGGCGCCACTCTCGAACCATTGCCTGGCCTTCGCATCAACCTCTCGGGGTCGTGGAAACGGAACGAGAAGCAAAGCCACCAGTTCATGTACGACGACCTGGCTATCACGAAGTCGGGCTCTTTCCAGATGACTACCATCGCGTTAGGTTCCAGCTTCGGGTCAGGTCGCAGCAAAAACAAGTTCCACAGCAAGGCGTTCGACCAGTTGATTCAGAACCGCGACATCATCTATAGCCGACTCTTGGCGCGCTACGATCGTGCCACTTATCCGACCGGTGGATTCATGTCCGAACTGCCGGAATATGCCGGTATGCCCTACCAGAACAACTTGGGCAATAGTCGTATCAACTCGAGCGATGTGTTGGTACCGGCCTTCATTGCTGCTTATATGAATGGCGGTTCGGCATCGGACGTCAGCCTCTCCCCCTTCCCCAAGATCTGGAAGGCTCTACCGAACTGGAAGATGCAATACGACGGTCTGCTGCAACTCTTCCCGAAACTGTCCGAATACTTCAAGACGCTCACGTTGAGCCACGGTTACAACTGTACCTACAACGTAGGCAACTACTTGAGTTACACCAACTACATCGAAAATGAGGAGGGATTGGGATTCACCTTCGACGTGACCAACAATGTCCCTGTGCCCTCGTCGGAATTCAGTATCTCGACCGTCACGTTGACCGAGAACTTCGCTCCCCTTATCGGCCTGAATGCCACTACGTTGAACGGCATATCGGCCAAGGTAGAGTACAAGCAGACGCGTGCCGTCTCGTTGAACATGTCGGCTGCCCAGATTGTCGAAAACATCTCGAAGGACTTCACCTTCGGCACAGGTTACAAGATTGCGAACTTCAACACTTTCCTCGGCTTACCTGCCAGCAATGTGGCGAAGGAGAAGAACGTATCGCACGACCTGAACATGAAGTTGGATATCACCTACAAGAACCAGTTGGCCCTGCTCCGCAAGATTGAAGATCAATACAGCGAGGCGACCAACGGCAACTCGGCGGTGAACATCAACTTCTCGACCGACTACCAGTTCTCCAAGGCCTTGAACTTCAAGTTCTATTGGCAGAAGCAGATCAACAAACCCCTTGTCTCGACCTCCTATCCTACCGTTGACACCAACTTCGGTATGACCCTGAGCCTGTCGTTGACGAGATAAAGACAAGAATCTGAGCAATTGGATACTCGGTGTTATTCTGGTACCTAAAGAAAGAAGTTCTCAAACAACAACACAATCCCCCTTGCAACAAATTTCTATGTTGCAAGGGGGATTCGTTTTATCTTATCTTTTTTATCCTACCAAAGGTTATATCCAAGACGGAATGCTGGCTTTCGTTAAATTCGGTGATTTACTAATCAACGAATAGCATTACGGAGATTATCCTTGGGTGTTGATATGCTTGAGCTTAGAGGCATCGAGCACCTTGATGCGACGACCATCGACAGCGATGATGCCCTCCTCGGCGAAACTGGCCAGGGTGCGGATGGCGTTGCTGGTAGTCATGTTGGAGAGCGATGCCATATCCTCACGTGAAAGGAAGATGTTCAAGGTGCGACCATCCGACTCGAAACCATACTTGTCAATGAGGAAGACCAAGCTACCAGCCAGACGACCGCGGATGTGCTTCTGGGTCAACTCCACGGTGCGGAGGTCGGACTTGCCGAGGTCAATAGCCAAGTTACGGACAAAGTACATTGCCAAATCTGGGTTGACATGGCAGAAACGCTCAATCAATGTCATTGGAATACAAGCTACTACCGAATCCTCGATAGCGATGGCTTCGGTGGTATGCTCCTGGCTGGCAAAGAAACTACGATAGCCAAAGATGTCACCAGGTTGGAACATACGCATGATTTGGTTACGACCACCGATTCCTAATTTCTCTAACTTGGCATGGCCACGGATAAGGCAATACAGATAGATAGACTCCTCCTCATCATGATAGATATAATCTCCCTTATCACAAGTCAAAGTGATGGCATCGTCCATAAGGGATTTCTGCTGAGGTTCGGTCAGCAAATGCCAGATTTCACTTAGCCCATTCGCCAATTCCAATTCTGTCATATTAAACACATATTTATCAGTTAATATTTTATCTTGTAGGACTACCAATGCAAGGCAAGTCCGAATGTCAGCATTTCCTTCATCTGCCACTTGTTATCGACACCATCGTCAAAGCGCGGGAAGAGATAAACCTTAGCCGTACTGTAGCGGCTCAGTTGCAGATTGAAAGTATTTTCAAATTCAAATAAGGTGCTGTGGTAGGTGGTGAAGAAGTAGGCACGCGACGTCCAACTTACCACATCGGTCATCTTCCACTCCAACTTACCGGTGATGGAAGAACCGAACTGATGCAAAGAACGACGATTCTCCTTGATACCGAAAGAGGTGACAGATACACGGTCATCGCTGACACTCTTCACGTTGTATGAAAGAGGCGCGAACATCAGCGAGTAGCTATAGTTCTTCTTCTTCATCTGCTTCAGGTCCATACCGATAGCCACATTGATTTCCAATGGAGAGAGGAACGTACTCTTCACCACGCGGCTATTGGCATTGAAGTATTCGAAGATTGGAGTCTTCAAATAGGCCGAGGTACTATAGTACCAGTTTTTCCAAGCCTTGTAACCATAGCTGACGTCCGCACGGAACTGATTGTCATTCACGCGCATGGAGTGAACCGTATCGGCCTTCGACAGGTAACCCGACAGACGAAGTTCGAGAGTGATGTCCAACGAAGTCTTCATGCTCTCGTCATAACGGCTGAAGTTCACGCGGTCGTAGTTGGCAATGGTCAAGTTGTTTTCACCGCCCTTGTACCAGTTGTCGCTCAATGCCGTCTGCGAAATCTGGAGATCGGTCGTACCGCGCCGATGCCACTTGTCGGCATGGAAAGTGACTTGTTCGATGTTCAAACCTGAAGGTTCCAGCTCCAATGCCAAACCCGTCTCGACATGCTCCTGCCCCGTCAGCTCCTGACGCTCAATGAGTTTGCGTTCCGTAGGCAAGTCATAGTTCTCGGGACGCATGATGCTCACCGCATTGAGGTGCTTCATCGAGTAGCGGAAGATGGCATTGTTCAACTGTTGACCATACGCCAACTGCTGCTGGAAGAGGTTGTCGAAAGAGCATAACCGCTCCGACATGCCCGACTCCGTCGCAACGGGAGCAATGGCCAGGGACTGTTGCTCAGGCACTTGACTGCTCAGGATGATAGGCATACGGAAATCAACCTGTGCATATCTCAGAGCAGGATTGACATCGACACTATCCACCTGTTGGCGCAACGCGCTGACGTTAGCGCTGTCGGCCAATGCTGCCCGACGGGCCTCTGCGCTGACCGGTTGCATCGGGTAACACCTTGACCAAGAGGCCAATAAACCCGGCGTAGGGGGTGCCACATAGACCGGTTCCTCCACCTCCAGCGAATCGACATTCAAAGAGTCGGTCGCCAAAGAGTCGATGGCCAACGTATCCTCCAGCAGGGCGATACTGTCACCGAGCAGCAAATCCGGCACGATGTCACTCGCAACGCTGTCAACCAGCAGGGTATCAACGCTTTGCACGATGCTGTCGGCCGGCACATACACGTTCGTCGTGGTATTGGCAAGTACCCGCTGGAACCCAATGAGTCCCAACAACATAGTTCCTGCTATGACCAACGAAGACCTATACCTCATGAATACGAAATCAAAGAACTAAACTGGCAGGGATGCGACGGCAGTTGTAGTGCGATGCCATGATCTGACCATAGGCACCAGCGCTACGCAAGGCAACGAAATCGCCACGACGAGTGACAGGCAGAACCTCGTTCTCGCCAAAACAATCGCTCGACTCACAGATAGGACCGACCACGTCATAGACATCGGTCGCCGTCTCGCCCTTGGCCTGGGCGCTGATATTCTCAATCTTATGATGCGCCTGATACAAAGCTGGGCGAATCAAGTCGCTCATACCTGCATCGAGGATGACGAATTTCTTCTGCAATCCCTCCTTGACATAGAGCACCTTGCTGATAAGGCTACCGCATTGGCAAACCACCGAACGGCCCAACTCGAAGTGCAACTCCTGACCGGGACGAAGCTTCAAGTGCTTGGCATAGTTGGCAAAGAAGTCGGCGAAATCCGGAATCGGGTTCTCGTCGGGGTTCTCGTAGTCGCAACCCAAGCCACCACCCACGTTGATGGATTGCAGACGGATGCCACGCTTCTCGACCTGTTCCTGCAAATCGTTGATGCGCTCGCAGAGCAGAGAGAATGGAGCGAGTTCGAGCAACTGACTTCCGATGTGGAAGTGAAGACCGATGACGGTAATGTTAGGCAACTTCATCGCCACATCCAACACCTCGTCCAACATCTCCATCGAGATACCAAACTTGTTCTCGCTCAAGCCCGTAGTGATGTACTTGTGCGTGTGTGCATCCACGTTGGGGTTCACACGGATAGCCACACGTGCCTGCTTGCCCTTGGCAACAGCCAACTGGCTGATGACCTCCAACTCTGGGATAGACTCGACGTTGAAACAAGCGATGTCGGCATCCAAAGCAAGATTGATTTCCCAATCGGCCTTACCGACACCGGCGAAGACCACCTTCGACGAAGGGAAACCCGCCTTCAAGCAAGTCTCGACCTCACCTCCGCTCACGCAGTCACAACCCAAGCCGCTCTCTCGAATCAGCTTCAACAGGGTGGGATCAACATTGGCCTTCACAGCATAGTGCACATGATAACCAGGGTACTTGGCAGCCTCTCGGTTGATGGTGTCTAACGTCTGCTGCAACAAACTCTTGTCGTAAAAATAAAACGGGGTTTGCAAACCCTCAAATTGTTCAATCGGGAATATCATAACACACTACCTAAAAAATGAATAACCAATGTAAATGCCCTGCTTCTACCGAAACGAAGCAATTGTTCTAAACAAGAAAAACAAAGACCGAGGGAGATTCACCTCGTTGGGAGGAAATCTCTCTCAGTCATGTATAATTTTAAAAGAGGTGAGCACTCAAGCTCTGCAGAGCCTTGATCTTGTCCTCTTTCTTGATGAGCATCGAAATGTTGTAGTTCGAACCACCGTACGAAATCATGCGGACAGGCACATCGGACATGGCATCGACCACGCGGCTCTCGAAACCGAGGTTGTCCCACTTCATGTCGCCCACAACGGCGATGATAACCATATCCTTATCCACCTGCACGGTACCGAATTTCTTGAGTTCGGTGATAATCTCGTCCAACTTCTTGTCGTTGTCGATGGTGAGCGATACACCCACCTCGCTGGTGGTGACCAGATCAACCGAAGTCTTGTAACGCTCGAAGACCTCGAACACCTGGCTCATGAAGCCGTAGGCCATCAACATGCGGCTCGACTTGATACGGATAGAGGTGATGCCGTCCTTGGCAGCCACGGCCTTGATCTTACCAGCCTCTGTCTGGTTGCTGATCATCGTACCAGGAGCAGAAGGCTCCATGGTGTTCAACAAGCGTACAGGAATGTTGTACATACGGGCAGGCGTGATACAGGTTGGGTGCAGAATTTTGGCACCGAAGTAGGCCAACTCGGCAGCCTCGTCAAAATGCAAGTTACGCACAGGTTTGGTACCCTCCACGAAACGAGGGTCGTTGTTGTGCATACCGTCGATGTCGGTCCAGATCTGAATCTCCTCGGCACGGAGGGCAGCACCTACGATGCTGGCGCTGTAGTCCGAACCGCCACGCTGCAGGTTGTCAATCTCGCCGTATGCATTGCGGCAGATAAAGCCCTGAGTGACATAGATAAGGGCATCAGGCGTGTTGTCCATCTGCTCCTTGAGGTGCTCCTCGATGTACTTGAAGTCAGGCTCGGCATTCTTGTCGATGCGCATATACTCCAAAGCAGGGATGAAAGCCACCTTGACACCCTGCTCCAAGAGGTAGAGGTTCATCAAGTTTGTGCTCATCAGCTCACCCTGAGCCACGATGCAACGCTCCTCGAATATAGTGAATGGATGATTGGCAAAAGAACGGATATAGTCGAAGATGCTGCGAATCACCTCCTTGGCCTTCTCGACATACTCGTTCGACGAGTACAACTCGGCGATAGTATCGTCGTACTTCTGTGCCAGACGGTTGATGACGTCGGCAGCGCCCATAGCGTTCTGCAAACGGTAATATCCTGATATTTCAAGCAAAGAATTGGTCGTTCCTGACATGGCCGACAACACAACTACCTTAGGCTGGCCATCTTCAACAATCAAATTGGCCACATTCTTGATACGCTGGGCAGAACCGACAGACGTACCACCAAATTTCATTACTTTCATTTTATACAGAAAAAATTAATATCGAGCGCAAAAATAATATAATTATTTCATTCTGCAAAACATTTTGTAAAAAAAATATGTTTTACAGCATATTTTTAGTCAATTTCCAAATTTTAAGGGCATTTGGAAGCAAAAAGGCACTTTTTATCTCCCCCTACCCTCCACCTACCGTCCATCCTCTATTCAGCAACGCATCAGGTGAGCCGCAGGTGATGTTCAGGTACCCCACAGGTACCCCATTTTTGCGATACCTGACCGTTACCTGACCGATACCTGACCGATACATGACCGATACATGATCCATACCAGAAGAGACTATGAGCGGCAGGACGTAAGGGGAACGACGGGCGAACCGAAAGAGTGAGATTGGTCCAACGACGAAAGGGAAAATGTTCAAAAAAAACAAAAGGGGAAACGTTCAAAAAAATGCCCTGTCGAGCAAGAGCAAGACAGGGCTTTTTCGTTCGGAATTTCCTTAAAGGCTCATAATACCTTCATAATAGACTCATAATACCTTCATAATAGGGAGACAGCGACGAGAAAGAGGGCACGGGAAGAGCCCTCGGGAGGTTACTCCTTCTCCAACATATCCTCGCTCGGATTGACCAGATAGAGCGTCTGGGTGGCACGGGTGAAGGCGGTATATATCCAGCGATAGAAGTCGATGCCAAGGTGGTCTGGATTGATGTACGAGACGTCGAGATAGACGTCGCTCCATTGGCCGCCCTGACTCTTGTGACAGGTAACACAATAACCGTACTTGACCTGAAGGGCGTTAAAATAGGGGTTCTCCTTGATGGCCTTGTAGAGGTCGCGTTGGTTGCGAATCTCGGGATAATCCTGTGCAACCGCCTCAAAGAGAGCCTGTTGCTGCGCCTGCGAGAGAGACGGACCTTCGGCATGGAGGGCATCGAGGAGCATGACCACCTCCGTCTCGACACCATAGTCAGGCAGGAGAATCTCGACGTCGGCGAAGTGGAAACCATAGAGTTCGCGGACATTGCGGACACGTTTCACCTCGATGACATCACCATTGGCGATGAAGGGCAGTTGGTCAAACTCCTTGCCCCAGAAGTAGTTATTGCGCACCACGAGCAGACGGTCGCCCGCCGAAAGTTCCTCTTCGCGCCCCAAAATCTGGTTGCGCACGCCGAGGTTGAACTGGTTGGCACGGAGGTTGGAGCGGGTGATGATGATGGTGTCGTCCAACCCCGCCTTGGCATAAGAACTTTCCAGACACTCCAGAAACTCGTAGCCATCGACCCGTCGGACATCCTTGAACCTTTTATATATTACGCGCGGAAGGAGATTGACGTTGCCGGCATCCAATTGTTGGCGCAACAGGGTGGCGTTATAGAGAATGCCAGAATCGAGCTGTTGGCGAGCCACTTCGGTCAACTGATTTACAATCACTTCCAAACCGAAGGAGCGCAGGCGGTTTTCGTCCAAGGCAGGGCTCTGCACCTGCCCCACCGGAGGCAACTGAGCGTTGTCGCCCACCAGCAAGAGACGGCAACCATCGCCGCTATAGACAAACTCGATGAGGTCGTCCAGAAGGTTACCCGTGCCAAAAGGACTGTCCTCCTTGAGGGTCGAGATCATCGAGGCCTCGTCGCAGATAAACAACGTGTTGCGTTGGCGGTTGTCCATCAACTGATAGCCTTGCATCTCGACGCTGAACTTCTGCTGTCGGTAGATGCTCTTGTGGATGGTGAAAGCCGGCTTGTCGGCCATCATCGAGAAGACCTTGGCAGCACGTCCCGTCGGAGCCATCAGGAAGGTAGGCATGTGCGCCTCGTCCATCACCTTGACCAAGGCGCCGATAAGCGAAGTCTTACCCGTTCCGGCATAACCGCGAAGGACGAAAATCTTCTCCGCGCCATCGTGCGACAAGACGAATTCCGAAAGCCGCTCCAAAGTGAGTTGTTGCGACAAGTTGGCCTGAAAAGGCAGTTTTTGAGATACTTTTTGGCCAAAAACAGCAAATATTGACATATTTTTCAAAAATTTCGGGGCAAAGATATTCATTTTTCAAAAAAGTTTGTATATTTGCAGTCAGAAAATCAAAAAAAATAAACATAAATAACTCAAAAATCATGAAATTCGTTTTTCTTGTTTTTAATGCGATTCTTGTAGGCGCTGCTTGCTTGCTCACATTAATGTGCTATCAGAGCATCCAGATTCCTGTTAAGTTTAAAGAAGACGTAGCTAAGCGCGATGCCGTTGTCATCCAGCGACTCAAGGACATCCGTACTCTCCAGGAATTACATCGCGATTTGCACCAGAACTATTGCGCAAGCTGGGATCAGTTGATCAAGTTTGCCAAGAACGATTCTGTTTCTATCTGCGTTAAGAAGGGTACCCTGACCGACCAGCAGTTGGCGGACGGCTTGAACGAGAAGAAGGCTTGGATGTATCTGTGCAATCCTAAGAAATACGCCAAGGAAATCAGCAAGTTCAATCTTGACATCAACACCTTCAGCCGTGATACTGTCAAGGTCAACATCTTGGAGAATGACTCTTCGATGATGAGCCGCAACGTATTGAAGTGGATCGACACCATCCAGTACGTTCCATTCGCAGCACACGATACCTTCGAATTGAATATCGGTTCTGTAACGACAGCATCTGGTTACAACATGAGCTTGTTCGAGGCAAAGGTTCCTTACGAGGTTTACCTGAAGGGCTTGAACGAAGCTGAGCTCAACAACAAGATTGCTGAACGCAAGGAAATGGACAAGTTCCCAGGTCTTCAGGTTGGTGATGCCACCCAGGCTAACAATAATGCCGGTAACTGGGAGTAATACCCACATCTACATGACCCAAGACAACGTCAATAAGATAACCATCCGGCTATTTCCGGATGGTTATTCTTTTCTAAATCAATATCATCCCGTACAGCGAGGTGCCGACTTCATACAGCGACTCAAGGAGTCTCTGTTGGAGGAGGCGGAACGTTGCGAGACAACCGAGGTGACGAGATACGTCTGCTCGGTAGAGAGTGTCCGCTTCTGCCTCTCCCCTCTAGAGGAGGATATTGACCCCGAGGCTTGCTACCGATTCTGCCTCTCGGAGGCCGAACAGGAGGAGACCCTCGTGCATTTAGAAGACGTTGCCCACGACATCCGTTTCACGGTCGGGGTGGACACCGAGTTGTACCACTTCCTGCAACGCAACTTCCCGGAATTGACGTTCACGCATCCCCTCTATGAATTGTTCACGCAATGGGCGGACAAGGAGGAGGTAAAGCAGAACTGCATGGTGGCCGAAGCGGACGAGAACTTCGTCAACCTGCTGGTTTTCAAGGAGGGACGGTTGCAGATAGCCAACCGATTCGAGTGCACCAGCACGGACGACATCCTCTATCACGTCATGAATTGCTGGACACAAAGCGCGTTGGATGTGATCGAGGACAAACTATACCTCGATACCCCCCTCCCCGACATCACTAAAAACATTGGTCAATTCATCAAGCAATGCGTATCATAAGTGGCATTTATGGTGGCCGACGGTTTGAGGCACCCAAGAACCTACAGGCACGTCCCACCACCGACATCGCCAAAGAGAGCCTCTTCAACATCCTGCAAAACAGGATGGATTTCGATGAGGTTCAGGCGCTTGACCTCTTCGGCGGCACAGGAGCCATCAGTTTCGAACTGTTGAGCCGAGGAGCACAAAAGGTGACTTGCGTCGAACTGGGTCGCCAGCAACAGCAATTCATCCAGAAGGTGGCAGGCGAA
>JAEEGG010005740.1_pt1 | contig 29291 bp, 29 predicted proteins | sample 9134161 | NCBI WGS metagenome assembly JAEEGG01 (sample SAMN16246543, study PRJNA631951) | gut metagenome | biome: gut microbiome; feature: rumen; material: CR-attached | host: Bos | place: Iran: Karaj | collected 2018-10
CGCGAAGGTGTCCAGCGCGATATTCTTCCGATTGTTGAAGGAAGCAATGTAAATACAAAGTTTGGAGTTGTAGATACAACCCATATCCTCTTTATTGCAGCCGGTGCGTTCAGTGTTGCCGCTCCAAGCGATTTGATTCCAGAGCTTCAGGGCCGTTTCCCTCTTCGTGTAGAACTTGATTCACTCCACAAAGAAGATTTTAAGAGAATCCTTCACGAGCCAAAGAACAGTCTTATTATGCAGTATACATCTCTGCTGGAAACAGAAGGTGTTAAGCTCAATATCACTGAAGAAGCAATTGACCGCATGAGCTTTGTTGCTGAAGATGTAAATGCCCGTGCTGAAAATATTGGTGCACGCCGTCTTCATACAATTATGGAGAAGGTGCTTGCAGACATTAACTTTGAAGCAGACGAGCATAAAGGTGAGACAATAACAATCGATGCGGCTTATGTAGATTCTAAGCTTACCGATGTAGTTCAGAGCGAAGATTTGTCCAGGTATATTCTGTAGGGAAATCAGTTTTATAAACACTTAAACAAAAAATAGCTTCCAGTCGAGTTTCGTATTTAAAAACCGCAGGCTCGCCTGCTACACGCTGATGTGCCTTGTAATTATATACGTTTGCCGCTAAAGCGGCAGCACATCAGAGTGTTTTTTAAATACGATCCTCTCCTTCGCGCTATTTTTTTTGAACACTATTTATAAAACTGATTTCCAACTTATTCTATAGGGTGGCTCTTAAAATCTTCCAGATTGAATGGTATTTACGTACATTAAGTAGCCGGTCATTTATTAGGTGGTCGGTGTATAGCTCGTAGTGGAGGCCTTCGTCGTCGGTGAAGTTGAAGTTGGTGCGGCTGAAAACTGAGCTGTCCGGGATTCTGCTGATTGGAAGCTCAAGTTTTTTGCAGTCAGAGGCTACGTCTGCCGGGCTTAGGCTTGCATCCGGTTCAAAAACAAAGCGGTCTAGGTAAAGGCTGAATCTGCCAGTACCAAGCAGCTTTTCTTCGTGGTCGGCATTTATAGTACGCAGACTTACTCCCTCATCATAAATCAGGGGCTTTTCTCCAGCAAATCCGGCCACATAATCCCTGTAAAAGCTTTCCTGCCAGGCATCCCATTCGCCGTAATGTTTAAATGGAAAAGCTTTATTTGTAAAAAATCCATATTCATCTAATTCAGTGCTGAGTCCACAGTTTGTACAGAAAACCGAGTTGTCTTTAGATTTTATGCTTCCAATCGTTTTACAGGCAGGGCAGACGCAAACCCCACATTCCATACCGTAAGCTAAAGCTTTTCCACGGTAGCGGATTGGTTTTTGAGACTGTTTTTCGTAAGCATCAAAATATATATCCTTGCTGATTAAATCAGTAATTTCCTGCTGAGACAGTTTTTTTAAGTCCTCGGGTGAATAAATGTTTACGATTTGTCCACTCCATCCGCCCTTGCCACCTTTTCGTCTGCCAAAGCCCCAGCGTGGAAGAGTAAGGTAACCGCCTTCAATTCGGACTGTAACAAGGGAGGCTCCAGAGATTTTTACCAGCTTTCCGGTTGCAGCCTCTACAGGTAAGGTTTTGCCGTTAAAGGTTCTGCCTCCTTCCGGGAAAATACAAACGCTTTTGCCTTCCTTGAGGTAGCGGATTGTTTTCATTACTGCGAGTGTGTCGGAGGCGCCTTTTATTTTAGAAATAGGTGCAAAGCCCCAGACAAGAAGCTTGGAAAAATTGCCTTTACGAAAGCAGTTTTCGCTGGCCAGAAAATAAAACTGGTTCTTTATCAGCCCGGCAAGTAGCAAGGGGTCGTAATCTGTTGTATGATTTGCAAGAATAATTGCAGGTTTTGGAAGTGTAACCGGTTTTGCAAAATCAAAATGATAAAAGAGTGTAAATACAGGACGTATAAGAGTAGAAACTATTCTATAGCAAGTGTTAAGCCGTCTTTCTGTGCGCGTTTTTATAATTTTTTGTTTTTTTTCGTCCTTTTCCATAATATCAGCAAAAAAAAATTATTTTTTTAATAATATCACACTTTAAAAAATTAATCTGTATGTTATACTATTATTATACATAGATACAGAGTGCGATTTTTTTTTAAACGTACACGCATTCTTTTTTAACGGACACAAAAAATAATAAGCAGGTTAAAAAAATGAAATCAAAATTGGTTTTTAAAAATGCGGGATATTTTTTGGAATATGTTGCACTAATCATCTCTGTAATTGTGGTATGGATTATTATGGGAAACGAAGGAAAACTTAATCCTGTAGTAATGCCAACCCTGCAGAAAATCGGTAAAACTTTTAAAACTCTTTTTTTGAAGGGAACTCTCATAAAGCATTGCGGAATAAGTATTGGTCGTGTTCTTAAAGGCTATGGTATTTCCGTTGCACTTGGAGTTACTCTGGGAATCCTTATAGGTCTTTCTCATCATCTTGAACGAATTACCCAGCTTTTAGTACAGATTATAAAGCCTATTCCGCCAATTGCCTGGATTCCGCTTGTAATTCTCTGGTTTGGAATTGGAGAAAGCGGCAAGGTATTCCTTATCTTCCTGGGCGGATTTTTCACAATTCTTGTAAATGTAATTGACGGTATTAAACAGACAGACGAGCGCCTTGTTGAAGTTTCAAAGGTAATGGAGATTCCTCTCTGGAAGCATATTTTTAAGCTTGTACTTCCAGGTGCGCTTCCAAACATCTTTACGGGACTCAGGGTTGGACTTACTTCCTGCTGGATGTGTGTTGTTGCGGCAGAGCTTGTTTCATCAACAACAGGATTAGGATATATGATTATGGATGCACGTCAGTATGGACAGACTGATGTTGTTATAACGGGAATGATTACGATTGGACTTATTGGAAAAATAATGGATTCCCTGTTGCATTTGATTGAAAGCAAGATTGTAGTCTGGAACTAACGGAGCGTTGAAATGGAAGATGCAAAGGAAACTGTTGAAATAAATGAAGACGCTTACATTAAGGTTGAACATATAACCAAGTTTTTTAATCAGGGTGCCGATAAGCTCCAGATTCTTGACGATGTAAGCTTTTCTGTAAATAAAGGCGAAATGGTCTGCATAGTAGGAGCCAGCGGTTGTGGAAAGAGTACCCTGCTGCGTGCCATTGCGGGGCTTGATTCTGATTATTCAGGTCTTATTGAAGTTAATGGCGAGGTTGTATCAAAACCGCAGAAGAGCAGGGGAATTGTTTTTCAGGAACCAAGGCTTTTTCCGTGGATGACCGTATGGCAGAATATAAAATACGGTTTATCCGGCATGAACAAGGAAGAAAGACAAAGACTTGTAAATCAGCATATAAAGCTTGTCGGGCTGGAGGGCTTTGAAAAGGCTTATCCGCGCCAGCTTTCGGGCGGTATGGCACAGAGAACCGGTATTGCCCGTGCTCTGGTAAATAATCCTCCGGTATTGCTTCTGGACGAGCCTTTTGGTGCGCTTGATACGTTTACAAAAATGACCATGCAGAAGGAGCTTAAGCGCATTCAGAAGGAATCGGGTACTACCATGATTCTTGTTACTCACGATATTGAAGAAGCTGTGTTCCTTGCAGATAAGGTAATTGTATTTTCTGCCCGACCGGGAACCATTAAAGATATTATTACTGTTGATTTGCCTGAGGTTGAGGGAAAATACCGTGATAGAAACAGCATTGAGTTTTTGAATGTGCGAAAACAGATTTACGGACATTTTTTTGAAGAAGAAGCTTAAGAAGAGACTTGGAGTTTTAATAAAGTTATATTTTTTAAAGGAGAAAATATATGAAAAAATTAACAAAAATAATGCTTTTTGCATTAGTTGCAATCAGTGCATTTACTGGTTGCAGCAAGAAAGAAGCAAAGAAAGGTCAGAGAACGGTTAATATCGCTATCCAGCCTTCTGCTGCATTTATGCCGCTTTATCTTTGCCGTGAAAAAGGCTGGATTGAAGAAGCTCTTGCTGCTTCTCAGGTAACAGTTAAGTGGAATGATTTTGAATCAGGACCTCCAATCAACGAATCTCTTGCTGCCGGTCTTTCTGATATTGGTACAAACGGTGACGTTCCTACAGTTTCTGCAATTGCTGCCGGACAGAAGGTAACTATTGTTGGTGTTCCTGGAAACGGTCCAGATGCTTATGCAATGCTTGCAAAGGCAGATAACAATACAATGAACTCTGATGCCGACATGAAGGGCAAGAAAATTGCTACAGTAATCGGTTCTACAGGTCATAACCTTATTAAAAAGCTTCTTTCAAAGAATGGTCTTACTTTTGATGATATTGAACTTATTAACATTGCTGCCGGTGATGCAGGAATCGTTCTTTCTACAGGTCAGGTTGATGCAGTTGTAATCTGGGAACCAAATGTAACACGTCTTGTTGATAACGGAACTGCAAAAATCATTGCAAAAGGTTCAGATACAAACCTCCGCGGAACAAACACATTCCTTGCACGCGATGAATATATTAAGGCTAACCCTGATGTAATCAGTGTAATTCTTGAGCAGTTTGCACGTGCCGTAAAAGAGCTTCCAAACACAGATGCAGCTACTTTGCAGAAGGTTGCAGATGACCTTAAGCTTACACCGGAACAGGTTTTGAGACTTTACAAAAAGTATGGTTTTGCCGTACAGTGCGATGCAGTTGATACAGCTGCCCTTCAGGATACATGCAGCTTCCTTGTAAGCATTGGACGTCTTGAAGCTGAATACAGCGTAAAGGATTATGTTGATAATTCTTACTTTAATAATTCAAAAGCAGCCAGTTATTTGAAGTAATGTCATTCCCGTACTTGATACGGGAATCCAAATGACATTTGTTATAAGTGCCGTCGGATATTAAATCTGGCGGCATTTTTTTTTCTAAACTATTTTTTTTAATCTCCGACAATCAACTAGATGTAAAATAATTTTTTAAAGGGAGATTAAAATGAACAGTTTTACCAGAGCCGTTGACCTGCTTCAGCGGGAGATGGACGTAACTTCACTGCGTTATCAGGTTAGTGCAAACAACCTTGCAAACAGCGAAGTTCCTAATTTCAAGCGTTCCGTTGTCAATTTTGAAAGCGAACTTAAACGTGCTTTTGATTCTGAAAAAATCGCAAAGGAATCTTTTCACCTTACAACTACTGATCCGCGACACATTCAGATAAATACTCCTTATGATTACCGTGATGTAGAGCCTCGCCGCGTACTTGATTACACTACAACTGCTAAAGCCAACGGCAACAATGTAGACGCCGAAACCGAAGCCAACAACATCTTACAGATCCAGATGCAGTACCGTTTACTCACCCAGCTTACAAGCTTTGAGTTCGAACAGGTCACAACCGCTATGAAAAAATGATACTAGTTTTGCAAAGCAAAACTAGAAGCGGCAGATGAAAAAATTGGAGTTTGAAATATAACTGACACTGCCGCTAGCAATGAGAAAATAGGAGAAATTAAATGGGCATATTCACCAGTATAAATATTGCGGCAACCGGTATGGCTGCTGAACGCCTTAGAAGCGACGTAATTTCAAACAATATAGCAAACGCCTCAACTACAAGAACTCAGGAAGGCGGTGCTTTTAAAAAATCAAGTGTAATTCTTCGTCCTGTAAGCGACAAAAGTGCACAGTGGAGATCACCTTTTACCCCATCATCACTTGATAACGGACCTGGAAAGGGCGTAAAGGTTCTTGAAATCAGAAAAGATACATCTCAGGGAAGACTTGTTTATGATCCTGATCATCCTGATGCAATAAAGTCCGGACCTAATGCAGGTTATGTAGAATATCCTAACGTAAACATTGTTAATGAAATGGTTGATTTGATTTCGGCTTCACGTGCTTATGAAGCGAATGCAACTGTTGTAGACGGTGCCAAGGATATGTTTAAGGCTGCTCTTGATATAGGACGATAGTCCCATTTGACAAAAGAGCATAGTTGATTCATACTGTTTTTAGGGTGGAAATATGAAAATTGAACAATTCGGAACATTGCAGATGGCTCGTACCAGTGAACAGCATTTTGGTACGGCAAAAATAAATCAGACAAATAATGTTAATCTGTCTCAGCAGACAAACGGAAATAAATCATTCCAGGATTTCCTTCTTGAAGCAATGAACACTGTAAATTCTCAGCAGACAGACGTTACAAAGCTTCAGGAACGCCTTATTACCGACCCGGACAGCGTAGATGTTCATGACGTAACAATTGCCATGTCAAAGGCAAGAATGTCGCTCAACCTAGCTCATTCTGTAATTGACAGACTTGTAAGCGGCTGGAACGAAATTACAACGACACGTTAAAAATTTACTATATATAAGAATAAAATACTTTTCAGAATTCCTTTCCTGTGTTATAATTAATCAAATTAACTTTAAAGTTTTACTTTAAATATATGATATTCGTTCAAAGGGAGGGGAACTAATGAACGAATGGCTTAAAAAGGTGGCTGCAAAGCTCAAGGAACTTTGGACAAAGTGGTCACTAGTACAAAAAGTCATATTATTTGGCATAATTGTTATTGTAATCATCGTAATAATTGCAACTGTACGGTTGTCTTCTAAGCCGACTACGGTAAGGTTGTTTAATGCGCCAGTTACCGATGAGGTTGCTCTCTCCAGGATTCTTGACAGACTTTCCCAGGAAAATGTAAGCGCAGACTCTTCTAACGGTTTTATTTCCGTTGATGATGATGCTACAGCACGCCGTATGCGCGAAATCCTCATCAGTGAAAATCTTGTTCCTTCAAGCATTGACCCTTGGGCTGGTTTCTACGACAGAAGCTGGTCTACTACCGATGCAGACCAGAACGTAAAGCTCAAGAATACAATTCAAAAGCAGTTGAAATCTCATATAGAATCAATAAGTGATGTTCAGATGGCAGACGTAAACATTGTTCTGCCGGAAAAACAGCTATTCTCTGCAGACCAGGATCCTGTAAGTGCAAGCGTTATAATTAAAGTTACCCCGACAAGTACGCTGCTTACAGATAAACGACGCATTCAGGGCATTCAAAGACTTATCCTTACAGCAGTAGAAGGCTTGAAGGAAGAAAACCTTATCATCACCGATATTGACGGAAAACAGATAAATGATTTTGAAGGAATGGCCGAAAGCGACCGTGTAGATATTATTGCCAAGCAGCAGAAGCTTATTCTTTCACGCGAGGCCGAAATCAGGGCTAAAATTCTTAAGGCTTTCCAGAATACTTATACAGAAGACCGCTGCCGTGACATGATTGTTGCAGTTGAAATGGATATGTCACAGAGACAGAGCGAATCAACAGAATATTCACCAATCGTAATCAAAAAAGACAATCCGGATACTCCTTATGACGATTCAGAATACCGTGATGTTCTGCCTATAAGCCAGCAGACGGTTACCAAGGAGTGGCAGGGTACAGGTTATAATCCTGAAGGACCGGCCGGAGTAGAAGGTCAGACACCTCCTGTTTATTCTGATATGTCAAACGTAATCGGTAAATCAACTGAAACCGGAGTTACCCAGAACAATGCATTGAATACAAAACAGACTTCTGAAATCTCTTCCCCTAAGATTGATAAGATTTCTGTTTCTGTAAACCTCGATGGTAAGTGGCGCAAGGTAACAGATCCTGAAACAGGCAAGCTCGTAATTGAAGAAGGAGCCATTAAACGAATCTATACACCGCTTACAGTAAATGAATTGACCGAAGCTGAAAAATCAATAAAAGGTGCAATCGGTTATAATCGCGACAGGGGAGACCTGGTAGTTGTAACTAACATTCCGTATGACCGCGATGAAGAGTTTGCAAAAGAAGATGCAGAATACTTTGCAAAACTCCAGCGACAGAGAATGATTGTTCTTATTCTTATTTCTGTTGTTGTTGTTCTTGTTGGATTTATTCTGTTCCGTGTTATCAGTAAAGAAATTGAACGCCGCCGCCGCGAAAGAGAAGCAAGACTTCTTGCAGAACAGCAGGCTGCACGAGAAAGAGCACTTTGGGATGCCAAGGACGAAGGTATGGAAGTTACAATGTCTGTCGAAGAGACAAGGCGTATGGAGCTTCAGGAAAATGCAATTACTATGGCAAAAGAGCATCCTGAGGATGTTGCAATGCTCATAAGAACATGGTTGATGGAGGAATAGCAAATGGCTGATGATGCAAGTAAATCAACAAGTACAGCTGCTAAACCGGCGCCAAAGCCTGGTAGTTTAAAGCCGACGACCACTTCGTCAAGCAGCAAAAAAAATGCAAAAGATTATAAGAGCCTGAACGGAAGGCAGAAAGCTGCTATTTTCTTAATTTCACTTGGACCAGATGTTTCTGCCGAAATCATGAAGCACTTGCGAGAAGATGAAGTTGAAACTTTAACCTTTGAAATTGCACGTCAGGAAAAAGTAAATCCTGATTTTAAGGATGCGGTTCTTGAAGAGTTCCAGGAGCTCATGAATGCTCAGAACTTTATTACTACCGGTGGTATTGATTATGCACGAGAACTTCTGGAAAAATCTCTCGGTTCACAAAAAGCCATCGATATCATCAACCGACTTACAAGCTCTCTTCAGGTACGACCATTTGACTTTATCCGCCGTACAGACCCTACACATTTGCTTAACTTTATTCAGCAGGAATATCCGCAGACAATTGCCTTGATTCTGGCTTATCTGGAACCTGCAAAGGCTGCTGTTGTATTACAGAACTTACCGGAAGACCAGCAGGCAGAGGTTTCAAAAAGACTTGCTACAATGGACCGAACTTCACCAGATGTTTTGCGTGAAGTTGAACACGTATTGGAAAAGAAGCTTTCTACATTGTCAAGCGAAGACTATACTGCTGCCGGTGGTGTTGAAGCTATCGTAGAAATCTTGAACCTTGTAGACCGTTCTTCCGAAAAATCTATCATCGAATCTCTGGAAGAGGACGATCCGGATCTGGCAGAGGAAATCAAGAAACGAATGTTCGTATTCGAAGATATCGTTATGCTCGACAACCGTGCTATTCAGAAGGTACTCCGCGATGTCGACCAGCAGGAGCTTGCAAAGGCGCTCAAATCGGTCGATACCGAAGTACAGGACAAAATCTTCAGCAACATGTCAAAGCGTGCCGCAAGTATGCTTAAAGAGGATATGGAGTTCATGGGACCTGTCCGCTTGAAGGATGTTGAAGAGTCTCAGCAGAAGATTGTATCTATCATCAGACGTCTTGAAGACAGTGGTGATATTGTTATTGCACGTTCTGGTGAAGATGAACTTGTAACCTAATTGTTATCATAATAAAGGGAAAAAGATATGGCAAAAACAGTTTTTCGTCCTAGTGAAACAAAAGTAGAAAACGACAAAGTAATGCTGCCGCTGGTGCGTAATTATGCTCCGGAAGAAGAGGTTGAAGAAGAGGTTGTTGAAGAGTATACAGGACCTACTGTTGAAGAATTGAAAAAAGAGGCAGATGCCTTTAAGTTTCAGTTCGAGCAGGAAAAACAGGTTATGCTCAAAAACGCTCAAGCCGAAGCTGACAGTATCCTTAAAAAAGCAGAAGACGCAGCGTTTGCCGAAGTAAAAAGACAGACAGATCAGGCAGCAATTATCAAGACAGATGCAGAAAATGAAGCCGCTGCAATTATAGAAAAAGCAAAGCAGGAAGCTGCACAGATTATTGCTGATGCTGAAGCCGAAAAGGAACGCATTGGTCGTGATTCCTATTCCGAAGGTTTTGATAAAGGACATTCGGAAGGTTACGATAAAGGTGTTGAAGAAGTAAACAGACTTATTGAGCGTATGCATAAAATGCTGGAAGCTGTTATGATGCGCCGTGAAGAAATCCTGCAGGATACAGAAAGCCAGATTGTTGAGCTTGTAATTCTTATGGCTCGCAAGGTTATTAAGATTCTGTCTGAAAATCAAAAGAATGTTGTTATGGCAAATACGCTTGCCGCCCTTAAAAAGGTTAAGACCCGCGGTAATGTTGTCCTGCGCGTAAATCTTGAGGACGTAAAGCTTACAAGTTCACATATCGATGAGTTTATCCAGCATGTTGAAAATGTAAAGGGTATTACGGTTATAGAAGATTCTGCTGTTGAAAAAGGCGGCTGTATTGTTGAAACTGACTTTGGTGCAATTGATGCAAGAATTTCCAGCCAGCTGCAGGAACTCGAAAATAAGATTCTTGAAGTTTCTCCTGTTAAGAACATCAAGCGGAACGATTCACTTACTTCGGTAAGCTGAAAGCCTTTGAATGTTTCCGGGGTGTAATGTATGAAATCTTCCTACACTAGAGAGTTTAATTTTTCAAAATATCTGGAACAGGTTATAGATGCCGAGACTATTCACTACATTGGTTCGGTTGTAGCTGTTCGTGGTCTTGATATTGAAAGTGAAGGTCCCCGTTCTGTAATTGGTGAGATTTGTACCATAAAGCTGAGCGACGGAACTTCCATCCTTGCAGAAGTTGTCGGACTTAATGAAAAAATCGTAAAACTTACTGCCTTTGGAAATACAAAAGGAATTGAAGTTGGCTGTGAAGTAATTGCTTCCGGTGCTACATTGCGTGTTCCTGTTGGAAGAAATCTTCTTGGAAGAACTGTTGATGCTACCGGTAAGGCCGCAGACGGACTTGGAGAAATTGAACCGGAAACTTACTATCCTGCTGTTGCTGATGCTCCGGACCCGATGAAAAGGCTTCCTGTAAATAAACGGATTGTTACCGGTATACGTGCAATTGATTCTCTGCTCACAATTGGAAAAGGTCAGCGAATCGGTATTTTTGCGGGCTCAGGAATTGGAAAATCAACCTTAATGGGAATGATTGCCCGAAGCAGTAATGCAGATGTAAACGTAATTGGTTTGATTGGTGAACGAGGCCGTGAGGTTCTTGATTTTATAAAGCGTGATTTGGGCGAAGAAGGCTTAAAGCGTTCTGTTGTAGTTGTTGCCACCGGTGACCAGCCTGCTATCTGTCGTGTTCGTGCGGCTTATGTTTGTACAGCAATTGCTGAATATTTCCGCGATAAAGGTAAAGACGTAGTTTTAATGGTTGATAACGTAACACGTTTTGCAAAGGCTCAGCAGGAAATTGGTACTTCCAACGGTGAGCTTCCGATTGCAAAAGGTTATCCGCCAAGTGTTTTCGATATGCTTCCTAAACTGATGGAAAGAACCGGTACTAACGATAAAGGTTCCATCACAGCTTTTTATAACGTACTTGTTGATTCTGATGATATGAATGAGCCGATTACCGATGCGGTACGAGGTATTCTTGACGGACATATTGTACTCAGCCGTAAGCTGCAGCAGGCTAATCATTATCCTGCAATTGACGTGCTTGCTTCTATAAGCCGACTTTCAAATAGAGTTTCCGGCCCGCAGACTAAAAAGGCATGTGGAAAAATCAGAACGTTAATGGCAACTTACAGAGATAAGGAAACGATGATTACTGCAGGTATTTATCAGAAAGGAACTTCTCCAGAAATTGATGAAGCAATAGATAAACACGATGCAATTGAACACTTCCTTATGCAGGATGAATATGAGGTTTCCAGCATTGGAGATACGCTTGCCGCAGTTGCAGAGATTTCTGGTGTACCGATTCCAGAAGAAGAGCTTGTAGAAAGTCCTGCTGTTGCTCCATCTGTAACGGAAATTACTCCAGCGGCAGAGTAAGCTATGGCAAAGTTTTTTTTTGAATTACAGGAAATATTAGATTTTCGCAATTTTGAACAGGAGCAGGCTCAGATTGAGCTGGGAAAAGCTCTTGCTGTTGAAACTGAAATTAATCAGAATCTGGCACAGATTGCACAGCAATACGCAATGTTAAAGCATGATATGAAAGGCGAGCGGGATTTTAATATGGTTATTATTCAAAATAATCATATTAAGCTGCTGGAATATCAGAAAGAAGAATTACTCAAACAGCTGGCAGAAGCAAAGCTCGTAACCGAAGAAAAAAGAAAAATCCTGCAGGAGTGTATGAAGAAAACGACTTCACTTGAAAAACTGAAGGAACAGCAGTTGCAGGAGTTCAAACAGCAGATGGATTACGAAGAGAATAAAAATCTGGAAGAACTGGCGACTGTAAAGAGTAACTACAACGCCAGTAATACTTAATAATCAACAATGCAAACTCATTATAATCACTTTATTCTAAAGAATGGCTAACTTCCTCGCACCAACCTTTATGGTAAGAATTTATAATGGTGTTGCACTTAATCATTAACTAATATTTAAAGGCTGAACCACCAATGAACTCGCGGATAATTGAGCGGTCTGGGACTGCGGAAGGGGCAACGGTTGAGAAGTTTTCAAGGAAGCTTAACAGACGGCGGGCTTCGGCGTACTCTTTCTGGAGAGGAGTTACCTGACGTAAAAGAGGGGCAGCGAAAACTCGTAAAACTGAAAGCTCATAGTCCAGCGCTGTATTCAAAATAGCATCGGCATTGTTCTGGAATGGGAAGATGTGGAGCTCTTCACCTTTTGTTACGCTAGGCCACATTTCTATTGTTCCGGCAGCCGGTTTACCACGGAAGTTGTTATCGCGTACAATTCGTCGGATAAGTCGGTTATCACTTGTAGAAACTCTGTTGTGGTCGTCAAGATTAAGCTGTGTCAAAGCAGAAAGATAAATCTTAAACTTGTATTCGGCAGGTACCTTTGGAGTGAGCTTGTCGTTCAATCCGTGGATTCCTTCAAGAATGAGGATTTCATTTTCCTGGAGTGTAAGCAGATTATCTTCATCAAAATAACTTGTACCGGTGTGGAAATCATAGCTTGGAATATTTACAGTTTTTCCGGCGAACAGATCAACAAGATTTTTGTTCAAAAGTTTAACATCAAGCGCTTCAAGACATTCATAGTCAGGCTTTCCGTTTTCATCGAGCGGAGTTTTTTCACGTCCAATATAATAGTTATCAAGGCTTATGATTTTTGGCTGATAGCCCATAGCCTGAAGTTCAAGTCCAAGCTTTTTGGCAGAGGTAGTTTTTCCCGAAGAAGAAGGTCCCGCAATCAGAACAACTTTTACAGTTCCTTTATCAATAATCTGTGAAGCAATTTTAGAAATGTTTTTCTGCTGAAGGGTTTCGGTGATTTCGATAAAGTCGTTTATTTTGTTGTCGGCAATTATTTTATTAAGGGAAGCTGCAGAAGTTACGCCGACACGTTTTCCCCATTCCTTGTATTTGCTGTAGATTTCAAAAAGCTTAGGCTGGTCTTTGAAAGAAGCAAGCTTGTCCGGTTCTGAAGATTTTGGGAAGCGCAGAAGAAAACCGTCTCCATATTTCATCAGCTCAAAAACCTTAAGAACACCAGTTGAAAGAACAAGCGGTCCAAAGTATAAATCAGAAAAAGTATCTAGAGTGTTGATTTTTATTGAAGGCGAGCAGTTATAGTTAAGCTGTTTTCTGGTTTCTGTGAGTCCTGTTTTTTCAAACAAATCGGCTGCTTCCTGCCAGGAAATCTCGCTTGTAATAATCGGAATGTCTTTTTTTACAAGGGCAGACATTTCGCGGCCAAGTGCTGTAATCTGCTTTGATTCAATTGGTTTGCCTGTGTCGAGAGTGTAGTAGTAGCCGTGGCCCAGGCTGTGACCAACAAGCAGACGGGTTTTTGGAAAAATGTTGTGGGCAGCGGCGGCAAGCAAAAGGCAGAGCGAGCGGCGGTAAACAGAAGAGCCTTCTTTTGTGTTGTTCAGAACTGGTTCAATTACTGAAGTATATTTGATTTTTGAATCAAGAGGACAAAGCTCGTTGTTAATGAGAACTGCGTAGATTGTGCTTTTGTCAATGTTGAAATGCTCTAATACTGTTGAAACCTGTGTCCCAATTTCTATATCTTTTTTTGTTATTTCTTTTTCATTGATTTTAAATGTGATTGTAACAGTGTTTGACATCTGTGTCTCCTGAAGTAAAAGATTTATAAAGGTATATTCTATTATAATTGCAAAATTGGGATTTGTAAAAGGAAGAATTGAAAATGGAAATAAAATGTGTTTATAATCTAATTGATGGAGGAAAGAATGAAAAAAACTCTGTTATTGATTGTTCTGCTTTTTTGTACACTGAGTTTGTCTGCCAAAGAATTAAAGGCTAAAACTGGCGACGTGTTTGGATTCAGTACTACCGAATATTTTTATCCGCTTGGCATTTCTTCTAGAGGCAGCCGCTGCACTGTAACAGGTGTGTGTAAGGCAGAAGATGGTTTATGGTGCCTCCGTCTGGCAGTATGGATAAAAGGTTCCGAACAGTCTTATCCGGTTCAGTTTGAATATTATGTAAAGCCTGGTGATGAACTGTCTTTCTTCCGGTTCCCTGATTTTTCAAAAGAGGTGAAGATGAAGGTGAAGGCTGTGAATTGGAATGAAGTGGTGCTGGATGTTGAATAAATAATCTATGGACTACAGCTATATCTTAAACAATGCGGTTCCTCAAAAAGAAAAGCTTTTGAAATATGGATTTTATAGCGCTGATAAATCAGACGGTGAGAACGCGCTGGAAGGGGAGCTTTTTTATAAAAAGGATATTCAGAACGGCAGATTTTATGTTTTGATTCGTCTGACTCCCGGGAATAGAGGCCTTGCTGTAAAAGAAAAGCTTACTGCTGAGGTTTGGGAAAAGGCTACTGGTGAAAAATACGCTTTGTTTGATGTAGCTTCTGCGCAGGGGAGTTTTGTCGGGCAGATTCGCAGTGAGGTACAGGCTGTGATTGATGAAATCTGCGGGCAGTGTTTTTTGTACGAGGATGTACATCAGAAATATGTTGATTTTCTGGCGGAACATTTTGGTGCAAAAAGCGATAATCCGTGGGCTTCTGAAGATGGAAATGCCCCTGATGATGAAGATTATGCTGTTTTCCGCTGTCCGAATAAAAAATGGTTTGCACTTATTATGAAGATTAAGTTCCGCCAGCTTGGATTCAGTTCGGGGGCTGCAGCTGAAGAAAATGTGTGGGTTGTAAATCTGAAGGCTGACCCGAATATCATTCCAAACATCATAAATAAGAAATCAATTTTTCCGGCTTATCACATGAATAAAAAATATTGGATTACAGTTCTTTTGACTGCAGTAACCGATTTTGTCCAATTATGTGAAATAACGGAGGAAAGTTTCAGGCTGGTATCATCAAAAAAATAAGAAAAAAGCGCATTTTACGGTATGATTTTCAATGATTTTCAACAGTCTTCTAGTTATTGAATAAGTTTTTTATTTGTGGTAAATTATTCTAATTAAATCAGTAATTCTATTAAAATATAAGGAGTTCCTATGTCAGGACACAGTAAATGGGCAACCATTAAACATGCAAAGGGTTTGGCCGATGCAAAAAGAGGTAAGATTTTTACAAAATTCATTAAGGAAATTTCTATTGCTGCACGTATGGGTGGTGGAGACCCTAATGCTAACCCACGTCTTCGTACAGTAATCATCAAAGCTCGTGCCGCTAACATGCCTAAGGACAACATCGAACGTGCTATTAAAAAGGGTACTGGTGAAGATGGAGCAACAGCATATGAAGAATTAGTTTACGAAGGATATGCTGCTGGTGGTGTTGCCGTATTGGTTGAAGTTCTTACAGATAACAAAAACCGTGCTGCTGCCGATATCCGCAATATCTTTACAAAGAACGGTGGAAACCTTGGTGTTTCTGGTTCTGTATCTCGTATGTTCCAGAGAAAAGGTACTATTGAGTTCGATGCAGAAAAAGTTTCTGAAGATGAAGTTATGGAAGTAGCTTTGGAAGCAGGTGCTGATGATATCGTAAACGAAGACGGAGTAATCACTGTTACAACAACTCCTGATACATTCGCAGCTGTTGCAGATGCCTTGAACGAAAAAGGCTTTGAATCACTTTCTGCTGATGTAGGAATGGTTCCTGATGCTTACACTCCAGTTGATAAAGACACAGCCGTTAAAGTTCAGAAACTCATCGACAAACTCGAAGACAACGACGACGTTCAGAACGTATATCATACTGCTGAGTTCCCTGAAGATTTTGAGCCTGAAGAGTAACGGGTAGTCTTCCACAGACACTGAGTGTAAAAAAAAATCCGCTTTTACAGCGGATTTTTTTTTGCAAATGCACTAAACTAAACCTATCTATGATAAACGAAAGTACTTCCTTTACAACTTTACCCGGTTCCTTTAATCCCGAATCACCAGCATCTCCTGATTCAAAAAATGAAAAATCAGTAAACCCAAAAATCCGCCGTGTAATAGGCATAGACCCTGGCCTTGCAAACACCGGTTTCGGCGTAGTCGATTTTTATAACGGCCGCTACAGAATGGTCAGTTACGGCTGCATCACAACACCTTCCGATCTTCCTCACGGGCAAAGGCTTATGACAATTTACAACCGGCTTTGTGCAATCATTGATGAGTTTAAACCGACCGAAGCCGGAATGGAAACTTTGTATTTTGCCAAGAATGCAAAAAGTGCTATGGGAGTAAGTGAGGCAAGGGGAGTAGTAACGCTTTGTCTTGCACAGCATTGTATTGAATTGGGTGAGTATCGTCCTGTACAGATTAAACAGGCTGTTACCGGAAGTCAGAATGCAGATAAGGAACTTGTAGAAAGATATGTGCAGATAATTCTTGGATTGGAAACACTTCCAAAACCAGACCATGCTGCAGACGCGCTTGCCGGAGCAATAACGCATCTGCATTATAGTGCATTGTAAAAGTATTCAGTTAGTTTTTATTAACATGAACTGAGCCGCTGTTTGCCTTTACATAAATTGTAGGGCCACCAGCGTTTACAGTTTCGGAACCTTTCCTGCCGTCCAAACCTGTAAGGTGGTTATGATAGCTTCCACTGCTCAAATCATATTTTACATTAAATCCAGACTGCTTTGGCAGATTAAGATAAATTGAACCTGAAACTGCACTGATTTCACAATTGCTGTCAGGAGAAATTGAATCTTCCATCCTTATGCTGCCTGAAATTGCATGCAGAGCAAACGCATTGTATTTACCATTAATTTTCAAGCTGCCACTGGTTGAATCAACGCTAAGCCTTTTTGCTACACTGTCGTCAATATGAACTGAACCACTTGTTGAACTAACAATAAACTCATCGTAAGTGTTGCGGCTAATATGAATTGAACCGCTGTTAGAATTAACCTCTGCCTTTTTGCCCGAACAGTTATTTAAGTGAACTGAACCGCTCATACTGTTCATATCAATTGTATTAAACTTAATTCCCTCAAGGTGATTACCGCCGCTTGTGTGTGTTATATCAATATCATCAAGCTCTTCATTTTTTGGAACCTTTACGATTATCTTCCACTCTTTTGCATTTACTAAATTGATTCCTCTTTTTGATTCAATTTGCAAAGTTCTGTTAGTAACCTTTATGGAAGCCTTCCACTCTTCCGGACAGTAAAGTTCAACAGTGTATTTTTTATCATCAACCTGCTGAACCCACAAAGTTTCGCGTGTTATATTAAAATCAAAACTGTCGATTTCGGAAGCATCAAACTGTTTTGATTCAACAAGCTTGTAGCTGCCCGGAAGAAAAACAGGACCGTTCCCACCGTTTGTGCTCAAAAGCAGATTGTTTTCTCCACCCATGCCTAATCTGCCCCTTGGACCAGCGTGTGATGAAAAATTAATCTTGTACAACAAAATCCCTAAAAGACAAACCGCAAGTATAATCCATACAAAACCCATAATTTTATTTCCTCTCATAATAATTGTTTCCTGCCTGTAATTGTTTTTATTGATGAAATATTTACTGTAGTAATTTGTTTTGCCCACCCCCTGATAAAGTGGTGCTGCGCAAAATATCAGTTTCATCATCATTTTGCCTCGTTATTAAAAAAGATGTAAATTGCTTCTTTTACAGCCGAAGCAATAACCCAGATAAGCCATGTCCACGCCCACATTCCTGTTGTAAAGCTTACCGCAAGATAAATTACCAGAACTAAAGTCCAGTAAACCTTCATAAACGAAGCAATTATTTTCAATGCCTTTGAATCTCCTGTATATTTTATTTCATGATACTTTCCGCTTTTCTGAGAAATATAATGAGAAACATCCTGCGGCATGCTCATGTTTGTGTAGATTATAAGACCAGTGGCAAAAGCTGCAAAAACTAACATTGAAATTACTCCGATTATTGGAAATATTTCAGTTCGTTTTACATCTAACATATCTGGAATTGTAGAAAAAAAGATTACGCATACAGTACCAAGAATGTACATCATAACTGCAATAGCTGTATTCTTTGCGCGCTTCTGTCGGAAAACATCAATTTTTTCCTTAAGCTCTCTGTCCGGCTCAAGTCCTTTTAAAAGCTCATCAACATCACCTAAATCTGCAAGTGATTCTGTGTATGCCTGATTTTCAGATTTGCCTTCTGCAATGTGTGCTTCAAAATGATCGTTTAAAGTAGAAAGTAATTCTTCTTTCAACTCCTGTGCCTTTTGTGTATTAGGAATGTCCCTGAATAAAACCTCAACATAATTTTTAATTTTTGTGTTCATTTTAACCTCATGTGTTTAAGGAAACGGGAGCAGTGACGCACCGTTTCAAAGAATTGCTCCATAATAATGTAACAGCTGTGATTGTGATTTTTGTCACTCTTATCACATTATTTCCAAAAATCTTTACCCCTGTGACTCTGGCAGTTCAAGCCGCGAAATCAGCCTGGTAACCATCTTTTGAATCTTTTCCCAATCATCCCGGTTTTCGGCAAACGCTTTCTTCCCCAGCTCAGTGATGGAGTAGTAGCGTCTTCTGGCACCGGAGTTTTCATCGCCCCAGTAAGAAGAAATCAGCTTGCTCTCTTCAAGCCGACGAAAGGAGGTGTAAAGAGTTGCTTCCTTGAGCTCTAAGGATTTTTCACTTAACTCGCTTATCGTCTTGTTGATTTGATATCCGTAGCTGTCTCCTTTGTCCAGTTGCGCCAGAATGATTGTGTCAGTTAATCCACGTAAAATATCTGAATAATTTAACATGAAACCTTCCTTCTCAATCTGAGATAACTTATGATTAAATATACCTCAACAGATAAGGTATGTCAAGAAAAAAAAGAAAACTTTTATTAGGACTTGCGCAAGAAATTGTTTATCTAAAAAGAATGTCGTTTCGTTGCATCCTGCTTGTAAACTGCTGGCTGCAATGAACTGGAACTAATGTAATACTTTGTTCTAGCATGTTGCAGATGCAGTTTACAATCAGTATTCCACTACACGCCCTTCTTTTTTGTAAAATTAGATTATTGCGCAGGTCCTGCTAATCTTTTCTTTATTTCTATGTTACAATATTCTCATAACGAAAACTTTTACAGGAGGATGCTATGAACGCTTGTGTTTACGGATTGATGGTGCTGGGAATTATTCTTCAGGGGATTTTTATTGCGGTGGAGCATAAGGAAAAGTTTGTTGGGGCAGTGTGCTTAAAGGGGGCTGCTTCCGTTGTTTTCTGTGTGATTGGTGCAATGGGATTTTCTGCGGCTATGGCTGCTGGTTATGAAGGTGATTTTCCGCGTCTTGTTTTGATTGGACTTTTCTTTGGTGCGCTTGGGGACATTCTTCTTAATCTGCGCTGGGTTTTTGAAAAACTTAATCAAAAGATTTTTCTTTCCGGAATTGCAGCTTTTTTAACAGGTCACATTCTTTATCTTGCAGCACTCATTCCGCTTTCAGAAAGCCTTCTTATTTGCGTGATTTGCGGAGTTGTTGTTGCGGCAATCCTTCTTGCAATAATTTTCAAAACCTTTGAAGTTAAGCTCGCGTTTAAGATTTTTGGCATTCTTTATCTTGGTGCTGTTATTCTTATGACGAGCATTGCAATCGGTAACTGCATTACATCCGGCTTTGAAACGAGTGCGCTGCTTTATGCAATTGGTGCGGTGCTTTTTACAGTTTCTGATGTTGTGTTAATTTTCAATACGTTTGGAAAAGAATCAAAGTTCAGTTTACGCATTACGAATCTTTCGTTATATTATATCGGTCAGCTTTTGATAGCCGGCAGTTTGTTTTTTATTGCACTTTAATGTAACGAGGTAAGAATGAAAATTATTGCAGCACCGGATTCTTTTAAGGGGAGTTTGACGGCAGAAGAGTTTTGCAGGATTTGTGAAAAGACGTTTAAAGAGATTTTGTCGGATGCAGAAGTTGTTTCCATGCCGCTTGCTGATGGCGGAGAAGGAACGGCAGAATGCTTTAAGCGTTCAGTGAATTGTAAGTCTGCCGATTTTTATGTTCAGAATGCCCTTTTTGAAGAAATTGATGCTCCAATTCTTTTTTTTGATGATGGAAAAACTGTGCTGATTGAAACAGCAAAGGTGAATGGTTTACCGCTTGTTAAGGGGCGAGAAAATCCTGAAGAAACTTCAACTTATGGTATAGGTCAATTGATTGGCCACGCTGTAGATTTAGGTGCCAAAAAAATAATTCTTGCACTTGGCGGCAGCTGTACAAACGATTGCGGGCTTGGGATGCTTGCTGCTCTCGGGGCCTGCTTTTACAACAAGGATGGAGTTTCTTTTGTTCCGACTGGTGCTACCTTGTGTGAGGTTGCAGATATTGACCTTTCAATGATGTATCCGCGTTTAGTTGGTGCAAGGTTTGAAGCAATGTGTGATGTTGAAAATCCCTTGTGCGGTGAAAATGGCTGTTCCAGAGTGTTTGCTCCACAAAAGGGTGCAGACAGCAAAATGGTTGAACGTCTGGAAAAAGGCTGCCGTCATATTGCAGAACTATTCAACCTTATGCGCGATAAAGATTTTTCCCTTGAAAAAGGTGCCGGTGCTGCCGGTGGTCTTGGCTTTGCAGTTCTTGCTGGTCTTTTCGGCGAGCTCAAAAAAGGAATAGACCTTGTCTTAAATCTCTACGATTTTGAAAAAGAACTTACCGATTGCGATCTTCTCATTACCGGTGAAGGCAGCTTTGACCACCAGTCACTAATGGGAAAAGCCGTCGGCGGCGTGATAGACAGAGCTAACAACACAAATCGCACATTTCAGTTATCTCAATCACCACTCTCAATCTACGTTTTCTGCGGCAAATCATCAGTAGATTTTCCACTCTCAGAAAATGTTAAAGTAATCCCCATCAGTGAAGGTCAATCGTTAGATTACGCTATCAATCATGCAAAAGAAAACCTGGAGGAAAAAATAAAGAATCAGTTTTCAAAAGATTGATAAAGTGTTTTAAGTTTTCCCTACGTGACAATTTCTTCTTTTCCCTCTATACTAATCCTATGTTCAATTCTCTTACTGGTATAATCACAGGAAAGTTTCCCAAGCAGCTTTTGCTTGATACTCACGGCATAGAGTGGGATCTCTGCGTTCCCGATTCAAATCTTGAGCTTTTCCCACCGGTTGGCAGTGAAGCAAAGGTTTATACCTGGCTTCAGCATACCGATGTGCTCATGACACTTTTTGGTTTTGCCACCGCAGATGAGCGTACGCTTTTCCTTGATTTGCTTAAGGTAGACGGTGTTGGCCCTAAAGGTGCCGTTAAGATAATGAGTTCCGCTTCATCATCACGACTGCTGGAAGTTCTTGAGCGTGGTGATGTAGAAATGCTCGAAAAGATTCCTGGCGTAGGAAAAAAGACTGCGGGAAAGATGATGCTGCAGCTTAAGGGAAAACTTACACTGTCACAAACTTCAAATGTTGTACGTGTTGAAAAACCGGCAGCCTTTGCAGACGTAATTGATTCACTTGCAAGCATGGGTTACGAAAAACGGCTTGTAGAGCAGAAGGTTGCAGTTCTTGCAGAAATCTTAAATGCTGACCCTGCCTTTGCATCAAAATCACAGAAAGAAAAAGAGGATTTGATTTTCCGCCGTGCAATCGTAGAGCTGGCATAAAAAGATATTTCATAAAGAGAGAAGATGATGGAAAACGAAGATATAGATTTCAGTTCAATTGTCCGTGCTGATATAAAAGGTTTTGAAGATCAGGATAATAACCTCCGTCCAAAAATGCTCAGGGATTTTCTCGGGCAGGAAAACATAAAGTCAAATCTTTCAACCTTTATAGAAGCTGCAAAAGCACGTCAGGAGCCGCTTGATCATCTTCTTTTAATCGGACCACCAGGACTTGGAAAAACAACACTTGCCCAGATTACGGCAAACGAGCTTGGCGTTGACTTTAAGGTAACTTCTGCTCCTGCGCTCGACAAACCAAAAGATCTGGCTGGAATCCTTTCAACAATTTCTGAACGCACCGTTTTCTTTATAGATGAAATCCACAGGCTAAAACCTGCTATTGAAGAAATGCTTTACATTGCAATGGAAGATTATGAGCTCGACTGGATTATAGGGCAGGGTGCCGGTGCACGAACTGTCAGAATCCCGATTCCTCCGTTTACACTTGTCGGTGCAACTACAAAGGCCGGTAGTGTAAGCTCGCCGCTTCGTTCAAGGTTCGGCTTTATTCCACGCTTTGAATATTATTCCAGGGAAGAGCTTGCCAGAATCATAATTCGTTCAGCAGGTATTCTTGAAATCCAGATTGATAATGATGCTGCACTTCTTCTTGCACAGTGCTGCCGTGGAACTCCCCGTGTTGCCAACCGTGTTCTGCGCCGTATGCGCGATTTTGCTCAGGTTGCCGGACAGGCGTGCATTACAACCGACACAGTAGACTATGGACTTAAAAAACTTGAGATAGACGAAATGGGCCTCGAAAAAGCCGACCGCGATATTCTGTTAAGCATAATTAACAATTTTGGCGGCGGTCCTGTTGGTGCCGAAACTCTTGCAATAAGTATTGGCGAAAGCATTGATACTCTGGAAGATTACTACGAGCCTTACCTGATTCAAAGCGGACTTCTCCAGCGAACACCAAAAGGCAGAATCGTTACTGCGCGTGCCTACGAACATCTCGGTTTAAAATCAGTTTCCGTAAACACTCAGCAGGGAACTCTGTTTTAGATTACTTAAAATGTGCAGTTTTATTTATAAAACTGCAAGCGAAGGCAGAATGAGTTGACTGTTAACAAAAGGAAGAAGCCTTCGCTACCCTGGTGGCTAATATTATTATTTTGTGATACATTATCATCATGCTAACTTCAGATTTTAATTTTGATTTACCACAGGAACTTATCGCCCAGCATCCAAGCGGAGTTCGCGGACAGGATAAACTTATGCTCTTAAATCGCACCAGCGGTATCGTAGAGCATTTTATGATGGATGATTTACCAAAGCTGATTCAACCCGGCACCCTTATGGTGTTTAATAACAGCCGTGTCCGCCGCGCGCGTGTTTATGGAATAAAGGAAACAACTGGGCGTGAGCAGGAGTTTATGTTCCTTAATACAATTGATAAAGAATGTACAATCTGGAATACAATGGTTAAGTCTGCAAAAAAGCAGAAGCCCGGCATGCGCTACAAGTTCCCGGATGGAACAATCGGTACAATTGTTGATGTTGAAGGCAATAAGGGAACCGAGTTCCGTGCAATGAAGTTTGATTTTGCAATTGACGAAGACTGGTTTGAACGTAACGGTCACATTCCGCTGCCGCCATACATTAAGCGTGGAGATACCGAAGAGGATTCAGAACGATACCAGAATGTGTATGCTACAGATACAGGTTCTGCAGCTTGTCCTACAGCGGGCCTTCATTTTACAGAAGAAATGCTTTCCCGCCTTGATGCAGCCGGAATTGAACGACGCTTTGTAACACTTCATGTTGGTCTTGGAACATTTCTTCCAGTACGCGAAGAAAATATTGAAAATCATAAAATGCACGAAGAATGGTATTCAATACCGATAGAAACTGCTGAAGCAATAAACCGTGCAAAATGTGAAGGCCGCCCCGTGCTTGCCGTAGGAACAACGAGTGTAAGAACTCTTGAAAGTGCCGCTCAAAAGTTGTTCGCCGAGAATGAAGGTCTTGCTCAAAATGACCGCCAGGAATGGGTTAGGGCAGGTACCAGCTCAACAAGCATTTTTATGTACCCCGGCTTTAAGTTTAAGGTAGTAGACCAGATGTTCACAAACTTCCATACACCCGAATCTACACTGATTATGCTTGTAAGTGCGTTCGCCGGCCGTGAAAATATTCTTAATGCTTACCAGACAGCCGTTGCAAACCGTTACCGCTTTTTCAGCTACGGCGACTGTATGTTCATACGTTAGTTTAGGTTAACTGCTCAAAGCTGTATCGCGTAAGATTCATAAACTGCTGCTTTACTACATCGCTTATCATCTGATTTTCCGCAACAGTTTCAAACTCTTCAACAATGCGTTCCTGAATCTGGTCAATATCTTTTTTTGAAAGCGGCAGCCTGTGACCTATAAGAAGATTTTGAAAGCTCTTACTCTGGAATACAAAAGGACCTGCAAAAGCAAGCTTAACTTCTACTAACGTATTTCTTTCTGTGTTTGCAATAAACGCATACGAAGCAGAAGCCTGGGTAATTCTGTTTTCTGTACCAATCCTGCGGAAAATTGCAATGTCTTCATCAATCAGCGAGATTCGAATGTTTGTAAGTACAAAGCCTTTTGGTATTTCCTTAAATGTGGCAAGAGGTTCAATAAAGGTTTCTGTCTGATTTCTAAGTTCAAGTCTGGTGTCTAGAGCAAGCAGCGGTGCATACAAAGTTCTTTTGTGACCTTCAGAGCAGATGTTACCGCCGATTGTGGCCATGTTCCTTATCATCGGGTTTGCAATGCTGCCAAGTGCCTCATACAGTATCTGTGGAATATGGTGCTGACCGACATCAATTAATTCTGAAAGGGTTGCCCCGGGTCCAACATCAATATAACGCTCGTGACGTTCAATTTTTGACAATTCTTTTATACCGTGCACAGAGATTGCTTTCTCGGGAAGAGCTTCTATTCCGGTACAGCCACCAACTACTACAAGCCCCTGATTGTTTTTGAGCTGAGAGAGTAAATCCTGAGTATTTTTAGCGAATAATACAGATTTCATTTTCTTCTTCCTGCTATTCTTGCTACTGCCGCATAGCCTTTATCTCTTATTTCTGTTGCATAAATAATTCCGTTTACAAGTGTAGATAAGTCTGTGCAGCATGGGGCAAGAGTTTTTACCTGTTCAATTATTTCCTGACGGTCTGGTACCTTATTCTTTTTCAGAATCTGATAGGCGCAGAATATTTTTCCTGCATTGCAGTATCCACAAAGCTTTATTCCGGCTAAATCAAAGCCCTGCTTTATCATGGTATATTCTTCGGTTGCAAGAAAATGATCCAGGGTTTCAATATCCTCGTTGTTTATAATGCCGACTGGTATTTTACAGGAAGCAACAGGCTTGTCGTTCAAAAGAACTGTACACGAACCGCAGACTCCTTCGCTGCAGCCGCATTTTACAGAGGTGTAAGACATCCTTCTTAAAACCTTCATCAGAGTTTCTTCGGGACGGGCTTCTATTATTGTTTTATTACCATTCAAAAATACAGATATGTTCATTTTACTCTCCTGTTGTGCCAGCCGATTTCTCTGTTGCAGATTTATCATCTGGAATATGTTCCAGAAGCAGATTGTCTATTCCGTGAAGCTCCATTGAATCCATCTGATGTAGTATTTGTGGAATTGAAGGAAGCTGCGACAGCTGAGTTGAGGTTTCTCTTTCTTTTATCAGATTGAATATTTGAGCCTCGGTACATGGCAGCTTTGTAAGCTGAGTTGCAAGTGCAAGTGAAAGTGCAGAAGAGAAGGCTGCCGGCAAAGTATTATGAACTAAAGCTCCTACCTGTCCTGATTTGTTTTTTGATTGAATGAACTTTACAGAAATCTTATCACAATGAATAGACTTTTCTTCAACGAGCATTGAAAGCTCCTGCTGGATTTCAAGCCTTATTGTACGAAGTGCCGCCTGTTCATCAAAAAGCTCGCCGCAATCAACTGTGAGCCATATACCCTTTATTTTTTCACTGTAAGTATAGGTGTCAAGCTCAACCTCTACAACACAGGTTGCAAAGGACATGTTTGCAAACGGAATGCCGGAAAAAGCTTCTTTGTTCCAGTTCTTTTTTGCAGTTCCTGTTAAGCCTTTTTTTGAAGTAATTGGCAGCGGCTGATGAAAACGTTTTTTCTGAATATCATTGCAGCATTTTTTTATCAGCTCGTTCATTGTGCCAATTGTGCTGAACGAATCCTCCGGTGAAGGCGGAATATCCTTTATGTAAAACTCCGAATCTATTATGATGTTTTCTTTTTTTATCTGAAGGATTTCGGAAACAGTTTCGCGCCAGATATTCTGGATTACCTCTGATGGTCTTATTGCATGAATAACAACCCGCTCCTTAGGAAGAAGGGTGACTTCTATTTTAGTGTCATACGAAAAGGTTGTTGAACCGTAGAACTCAGAAACATTATAGCCTGTAGCAATTCCAATTCCCCGCAGTGGAACAGCAAAAAATGGATTGCTGTTTTTCTGAAGCCTGTCAATTGCGTCCATATGGAAGGAAGTATATTTTCTGTTGAAGTCGCTCATCTGGATTGTATTGAAAAGAGTTTCAAGCGCAGTTTTTGAAGGAATGTCTATCAGAGAGCGTGCTTTTGTATTAGTGTTGATTTTTCTGATATCCTCCGGCAGAAGATGAACCTGATTACTTAACTTTTGAATCTGGTTTTCTATTGCAAAAAAGGCTTGGGAATCTATGCTCTTTATACATATAGAAGAAGGCGGATTTTTGGATGTATGAGCCTGCGCCAGAATATGAACATTTTCAAACTTATAATAATTGCAGGAAGCAATTGCAATCCTGTCTATGATTTCCTGTGAAAAAGGATTTAAGGCTCCAACATCAACATCTATAAAAACAGACATTCCATTTACCTTGCCATCCTTTCTGACAGCGGTTTTATATGTTATATCTGTTTTTACGCCCGGAATCATATAATGATCCTGCTCTTTTTGAGTAAGGATGAGCTTTACCGGCTTTTTTACAAGAAAGGCTGCAACTGCAACCTGAGCTGCAATTTGTGTAGTACGCCAGAGCCCCTTTGAATAGATTCCGGAGGTGTTTGTTTTATTTATGAATATTGATTCTTCCGGTAAATCAAGACAATCTGAAATAACTTTAATTAATAACGACGGCCACTTTGTAGGAGCAAAAACATGCATGCAGTCGTTTTCCATATAACAGAAAGCACCGGCTGTTTCCTGCCAGGATAAATCGGTAAGCTTTTCTGTCCAGGTTTCTTCAGAAATAAAGCAGTCTTCATTATCAGTAAAGAGGATTTTTTCTGCTTCTTCAATTGTGTTTTCTGCAAAAATACCTGTCTTAATCTCACGGGAAGCAACAGTATGCTTCTGCGGTTTTTCAATATGATTTGTATCCAGAACTGTGTTCAGCGGTGGAAGCTCGTTTATTTCTGAAACAATTGTCTCTACACTGTTTTTAGCATGAGGAAGATGTTTGGCAGTTTTTTCAGAAACATCCACAAAAGGTCTGTGATGCTGATTAATTGCATTCTTTAATGCAGATTCCAGGGTTTCTATATCAAAATTGATTGTGACCTTTTCCAGAAGCTTTTGAACTATTGCTTCATCAGGTCCAACAAGTATTCCAAGCGGCTCACCTGCAAAAGATACGTTATCATGACTGAAGATATTAATTTCAACATCATTTACATTAAAAGTTTTTTTACCGGGAATGTCTTTTGCTGTAAAAAGATGATAACCTTCCGGAATGTCTTCTAAGAAAATGTTGCGGACAATTCCGGTTGCTGTAGGGCTTCGTACTAAAGCGGCGTAGTATGGTTCATGATGTGAATAATCGCTGTAAAAGCCTTTTGTATCAAGAGAACGTTTTGTAACTACGGGAGCATTTTTCTTAGGCATGGTTTTCTTTTCCTGTCTGTATGATTGTGTTTATAACATAATCTGCCATTTCCTCTGTCATGTCAGGGAATAGCGGAATAGAAATTGTTCTTGAATATTGCTGCTCTGCATTCGGAAAGGTTTCTGCGGTAAATGATGGATAAAGCTCCTTCCAGTACGTAAAGTGGAAAAGCGGGATAAAGTGAACCGAGATTCCCAGACCTGCTTCCTGCAGTTTTTTTGCAAACTGTTCGCGTGTAATCTTAAGTTTTTCCGGTACAATCCGCATAAGGTACAAATGCCAGGAGTTTCCTTCGCCGTCTGGTGGCAGTTTAATAAAATCCAGACCGGCAAAAGCTTTATTATATTTTTCTACAATTCGTTTCCGCTGTTCATAAAAAAGCTGGGCACGGTCAACCTGACAGCAGCCTATTGCGGCAAGCACATCAGGCAGATTAAACTTGTAGCCCGGTGCAATAATATCGTACTCCCAGGAAGCACGTGGAGAAGTGTAGCGGTCCCAGGTTGTGCGGTCCATTCCGTGCATGCGCATAACTGTCATTCTTTTTGCAAGCTCAGCATTTTTTGTGCAGACCATTCCGCCTTCTGCAGTTGTAATTGTCTTTGTTACATAGAAAGAAAAAACTCCTGCATCACCGATTACACCGGCATAGCCCAGCTTTGTAGGAGAAGGAAAGGAATGTGCGGCATCTTCTATTACATAGATTTTGTTTTCAGGTGTACTGTATTTTTCTGCAAGCTCAATAATGCGCTTCATGTTGCAGACGTTTCCTGCGATGTGAACAGGAATAATTGCCTTTACCTTGTGTCCGTTTTCTGCATCTTTTTTTAATATTTCTTCTATTTTATCCGGATCAATACTGTAGGTATCTTTTTCTACATCTGCAAAATACACATCTGCATTAAGATGTCGTGCACAGGCAGCAGTAGAAACAAAAGTGTAGGGTGTTGTAATTACAGCTGTTCCTTGTTTTACACCACAGGCTTCCATAGCAAGAATCATTCCGCTGGTGTTTGAATTAACTGCAAGGCTGATAACAGGTTCGCGTCCTGCTGCTTCATCACCTTTGCTTACTGCCGCACTAAACTTTTTTTCAAACTCTAAAGCATATTTTCCTGTTGTGAGCCAGCCACTTCTAAGTACATCTAAAACAGCATCTTCTTCGGCTTTTGTAATTGCTGCTCTATGGAATGGAACTTTTATTTCTGCCATTTTTCCCTCTTATAGTAAATCAGTTCTCAGCTGACCGTCATTTTTGATTTCTTCGTAAAAATCGCGAAGGCTCTCACAGTCGTCACAAAGAAGTTTTACAAGAAGAGCCTTGTCTCGGAATTCCGCTTCGTGCCCCGGTGTGTAAAAACAAATCGGGTGAAGTGCATTGAGTAAAACTTCCAAACGTTCGTTAGTATATTCTTTGTTGTCCAGCTGTAAGAGTTTTTTATATTTTGTTGGAGTAGGATTTTCTTCTTTGAGCCAGAGGGGTTCAATAAGTCTTTCTCCTTTGCGGGTTCCAACAATCTTAATATCAATATCTTTATAAGGTTCAAGTCCAGAGAATTTAATTATCTGC